>Ga0316604_10000318_pt1 | contig 65431 bp, 73 predicted proteins | sample OWC_soil_day20_C_FD_207650 | JGI IMG/M metagenome (GOLD analysis project Ga0316604, IMG submission 207650) | Wetland soil microbial communities from Old Woman Creek delta, Ohio, United States - OWC_soil_day20_CT | ecosystem: Environmental > Terrestrial > Soil > Wetlands | place: USA: Ohio... | reverse complement strand
ATAAGTTGCTGGGGGAAGATCAATCACTCGAGGATTACTGCAAGCAGTTGGAGCGCTCCACAACAAACAAAACGGTAGGGATCATTCTCTGTTTGCTTTTACTTGTATCGTCACTGATAGGTTACTACATTATATATGTGCGGAAGAGGTTAATTAACAGACTCAATCTTGAGCAAGTCTTGGAAGTGAACAAGACGGTGTTTGCTTCTTCTTTGTTACGCTCACAAGAGACAGCCGAACTTCTACTGCGTGAAGAAGAAACGCTCAAAGAGATTCCTCAACACATTGTTGATGAGTCGTTTGATTCGGTCAACGAACTCTTGATGATAGACAGTATTGGCATAGCTGTCTACAATGAAACTGCGCATAAGTTAGAATTTGCCTCCAACCCTCGATGTGAAACGATGCCACTTATTGTGCAACGTTGTTTTGATGAACAAGTTCAGTTGTACGAAGAAAATTTTCAGGCACTTCCATTGATCGTTGATGCAGGAGAGAATAGGCTCTGCGTAGGTGTGTTGACTATTGGTAAGCAAGAACTTGCTAACCAAGAAACCGATACTCTGCTTGTTGAGTTAATCACTCGATATATAGCTATTGTAGTATTTAATGCTGTGGTGAAACTTGCGATGAGATATCGGGATATTGAATCGGCTCAGGAAGAAACCCGTCGCGCATCTTTGGAAGATAACTTGCTACATGTGCAAAACATGGTGTTGGATAATTGTCTTTCCACTATTAAGCACGAAACCATCTATTACCCCAATAAGATAAAACAAATAATAGATAAGACCCAATCGCAGAATCTCTCACCTGCAGAAGAAAAAGAAAATATAGAAGCAATTGCCGAATTGATAGAATACTATAAAGGCATTTTTACGGTACTCAGTTCGTGTGCTTCGCGGCAATTAGAAGAGGTCACTTTCCGTCGTTCAGTTATAAGTGTCACAGATCTCTTTGAGCATGCCGAAAAATATTTTCGCAAGGTGAGTAAAAATTATCTGAATCGGATCTCTCTTTTGTTCCAACCGATGGAAGCCTTGGTGGTAGGAGATCTTCAACTGTTATGCTTCTTGTTCGAGAACTTGATTGATGAAGCCCTTTCTGCACCTTATGAGGGAGAGTTGGAAATACAAGCTTGTCCTGATGGGGAATATATACGTTTTTCATTCATAGATAAGCGTCGGCAAAAAACCATAGAGGAACTCAACCAACTGTTCTATCCCAATCTTAATCGAATGACGGCGGGTGTGCAGGGTGAGTTAACCGGCACGGAATATTTGGTATGCAAGCAGATTATTCGTGACCATGATGAATTTGCTCTTCGGCGTGGTTGCCGCATCAATGCTGAACCTGCTGCCGAAGGAGGATTCACCGTTTATTTCACTATTCCTAAACGAGAAACTAAAGTAATAAAATAAAGAAAGATGGAAGAAAAACAGTTTAAAGTAATTATAGTAGAAGACGTTAAACTCGAACTTAAAGGAACCGAAGAAATCTTTCGCCACGAAATACCCAATGCAGAAGTTATTGGCACGGCTATGACAGAGAAAGAGTTCTGGCCTCTTATTGAAAGTCGGCAGCCCGATATGGTATTGCTCGATCTTGGCTTGGGTGGCTCTACTACGATAGGCGTCGACATCTGTCGCAACATCTGTAAACGATATCCGGGTGTGCGAGTGCTCATTTTTACAGGCGAAATCTTGAACGAGAAACTTTGGGTAGATGTACTAGATGCAGGAGCCGATGGCATCATTTTGAAAACAGGCGAGCTACTTACTAAAACAGATGTACAAGCCGTAATGGATGGAAAGAAACTTGTTTTTAATTATCCAATTCTTGAGAAGATAGTAGACCGATTCAAGAAATCTGTTGCCAACGATGCGCGCAGACAAGAGGCAGTTATCGGTTATGACATCGATGAATACGACGAACGCTTTCTGCGTCATTTGGCTTTGGGATATACCAAAGATATGATCGCAGCACTCAAAGGTATGCCGTTTGGGGTGAAATCCCTTGAGAAACGACAGAACGATCTTGTAGGTCGGCTTTTTGCAGAAGGTGAGAGGGTGGGAGTGAATGCTACCCGACTTGTTGTACGGGCTTTAGAACTTCGTGTCATTGATCTTGATAATATTGAGGCCGATGAAGAATAGATGGCACATGCCTCACCCCGCCACGATGTTTTTCCTGCTTACGATGGTCATCGTGTTCCTCTCGTGGATATTTGATATCTATGGGCTGAACGTTGTTCATCCTCAGACAGGACGTGAAATTCGTGTGCAAAGCCTGCTTAGTCCCGAAAGTATCCGTTGGTTGCTACGTAGTGTAGTCACAAATTTCACAGGCTTTGTTCCCTTGGGGTTAGTCATTGTTGCTCTCTTTGGCGTAGGAGTGGCTCAACACTCAGGCTTCATTGGAGCTTGCATTCGTCGCGGATTAAAGAAACACCGTAATCCTCGTCGCATCATTCTTTGGGTTATCTTTTTGGGAGTGCTTTCTAATGTAGTGGGTGATGCGGGATATATTATTTTGTTACCTATAGCAGCAACACTTTTCCATTCCGTGGGACTTCACCCCATAGCCGGTATCATTACTGCTTATGTTTCTGTGGCTTGTGGTTATAGTGCTAACTTGGTGCTTACCACACTTGATCCTCTGATAGCATCTACTACACAAGATGCAGCTTTAAACCTTTCGCCTTTCAGTGGGAATGTTGGTCCCCTGTCCAACTATTACTTTATGTTCGTTTCCACTTTCCTCATTGCTGGCATCATTTATTTTATAACGCGTAGGAATTTACTTCCTGCTTTGGGAAGCTATCACGGTGAAGTAACTCCTGAAGGGTATAAACAACTCTCGCATAAAGAACGCAGAGCACTTGTTATTTCTTTTCTGATAGGCACGCTCTATTTAGTCGCAATTCTTCTGGCTACTTTTTCTCCTTGGGGCATACTACGTGGGGTAAATGGTGGACTCATTCGTTCTCCTTTCATTATGGGCATTCTATTCCTTATATCCTTTGGTGTAGGACTTATGGGGATGGTTTATGGTTTCGCTTCCGGGCGTTATCGTAGTGATGTTGATGTCATCGATGGTTTAACGCAGCCGATGCAAATGTTAGGCATTTATCTGGTGATCGCTTTTTTTGCAGCCCAAATGTTTGCTTGCCTGGAATATTCTCATTTAGATAAGTGTCTGGCTATTGGTGGTGCAGATCTTCTCTTATCGCTTAATATAAGCAACATGGGCATTCTTCTTCTATTTATCTTGTTCACAGCTGTGATCAATCTTATTATGGTATCATCCACCACCAAATGGACTTTTATGGCTTTTATTTTTGTTCCTGTATTTCAGCAACTGGGCATAGCCCCCGAACTAACGCAGTGTGCTTATCGAGTAGGTGACAGTTCAACCAACGCTCTTACTCCTTTTCTGTTTTACATGCCTTTGGTGCTTACCTACATGCAGCATTACGAACGACAAATCACTTACGGATCTTTGCTGAAATACACTTGGCGATACTCTGTTTACATTCTTTTGGCATGGATACTTCTTCTTTTTATTTGGTATATAACTGGTTTACCCTTAGGACTATAGCCCCTATTAGCAGGATATGCAAATGAAAAAAGTGATAGAATCATTTTGAAATATGATAAAAAGCACTACCTTTGCACCGCATTTAAGGCCGGTTCCGTAGCTCAGCTGGATAGAGCAACGCCCTTCTAAGGCGTGGGTCATGCGTTCGAATCGCATCGGGATCACTTTTGTAACGAGCTGTAAATCAACGATTTACGGCTCTTTTCCTTTCTCGGAAAATGTTGTGATATTTAAAAAAAACGGCAAACTTACCCGTACATGAGCAAATCTGCTTGTCGCTGTGCTTGTCGCTGAACATTTTAAATTATGGCAACAATTTATTTATCAGTCTTAAGATCAAGACGAACTTTAGAAAAAAAGTATCCTATTTATATTGCGGTTATGCAAACCCGCAATGACATCCGTTACATTAAAACGGATTATGTGATTGATGGTCTATACCAATTTGAAAATGGCAAGGTTATCTGTCGCAAAGACGCAAACACGATGAATCTGCGTCTAAAGTATGTTCTTTCGGAATATCAGGAGAAGCTTGAGGGCATTCCTGATCAGTATGTATACAATAGCGCACAGATAAAAGAAATACTCGAAGGCAAACATCGGATAGAGCAGTTGACCACCATCAAAGAATGGATGGAACAACGCATTGAGAGATTGCGGAAAGAGGGCAGGGGGAGTTATGCGGATATGAATGTCTACACCCTCACCAAGATACTTAATATCATTGGTGACATAACCCTTCAAAGTTTCTCTCCCGGAACCATTGATAAGTTTGTCAGGGGTATGAGTAACTTGAGCAACGCAACCAAGCAAATGCGCCTGACTCATCTGAAAGCCAGTATCAACGAGGCCATACGTGACGGTATGGTTAAATACGAGGTCCATCCTTTCGCATATACCAAAATGCCAAGGTCCAACATCAAGCAGTTGGATATAACAATAGAGGAGTTTAACCGAATCCGCACGCTCGAGACCAAACACAAACGTTTGTCCCTCGCAAAAGATTTGTTTCTGCTCTCTTTCTATCTTGGCGGAATGAATCTGGCCGATATCGTTCAGGTGGATTTCAGCGGTGACACGATAAAGTATGTCCGGCAAAAAACGAACTTGAATAAGCAGGGAGATAAGTCGATAACCTTTTCTATTCCGGATGAAGCCAAACCAATTATCAAGAAATACCTAAAGAGAAACGGGAAGTTGGATTTCGGGTATAATTTCTCGTATTCAAACTTCCAACGCTATTTAAACAGGTGTTTGAAGAATCTGGCCAAAGTGGTAGGCATTGAAACAGAGTTCTCTTTTTACTCCGGAAGAAAGACTTTCTCTCAGTTTGCTTTCGACCTTGGAATAAAGACGGAGATCATTGAATATTGTATAGGCCAGTCGATGAAAGAGAACCGCCCAATTTACAATTATGTGCGTATCATGCAAAGACAGGCCGATGCGGCAATTTGCCGAGTTATTGATTATACCAATTCTCCGGGAGATTTTGATCTGGCGGTAGTGAATTACTAAACATTGAAGGCTGCCTGATAAGCAGCCTTTTTTATAAATATGCGGTGAGGATATTATTGCTCGGACTTATTAAAAGAGTTCAGTGCTATGATGGTTTGTTGTATAAGGCTGTTCCCCGTCTCTTTCTGCTCTTCATTGGTGGATAGCTTGGCGAAGTAATCCGTCACTATCTTAATCGTGTCGTTAACCTTATTCAGGTCTTTCTCGTCTTTGAGCAATTCCAATGCCCTGCCTATTGATGTTTCCGCCAGTTGGCTTAACTGGTTATAATGTCTTTCGATGAATCTTACTTTCGCCTTTGATAAATTGAGCTCTGTTTTCTCCGCAATCATATCGACGGCATTCAGATTGGCCAAGTTGTCTTTGTACTTCACATACCACATTTTCAGCGTGCCATAATTGCATCCCGTCTGAACGCTCGTCTTTTTGTAGTCGTACGAATTGTCTTTGAGCACGCGAAGAATTTCCACTTTCTCTTCCATGCTATATTTTCTTCTCGTCCCGGTCGCAGGTGCATTATATTGTTTGACTTTTTTCATAATCACTAATTTTCCGTAAGTTGTTGATCTACAAAACTATAAAGAAATAGTAAGCAAGTAGTAAGCCTGTAATAAATAGTGGTAAAACAACAACTCTATTTTGTAATTCTGAAACCTTTAACTTCTCTCCCATATCTAAGTTTGCCCATAGAAATTAATTAAAACTTATAGATATGTTATTAAGTGCAATTGGAGCCGGTGTCGGTCTGGCCAACGGAATTTACGGGATGTTTAAATCGGCAGATGCTGCTAAAGAGCAAAAGAATTTGCTAAAGCAGCAAGAGGCGAAAAACAATGCCTGGTATGAGCGTAATTACTATCAGGATTATTTAGATTCTACCGGTTCAAAGGCTGCCATAAAGAGAGTCGAGGATACAATGCGCAGACGTAATCAGGAAGCTCAGGCTACGGCAGCCGTAACAGGAGGCACACAAGAAGGCGTTCTGGCCCAGCAGGCGAACGATCAGAAACTGATGAGTGACACCGTTGCCGGACTGGCCGCCAGAGGGGACGAGAAAAAAGAGCAGGTTGATGCCGTGAATAATCAGAATCAGCAAAATGTAATGAGTCAGAAAATAGCTCAATCGGCAGCCGGTGAAAACGGTGCTTCACAGGTTGGCTCTAATAGTATGGGATTAATCGGTCAGGCCCTTCAGGGAGTAAATTGGGGTAAGAGTGGAGCCTCCAGTGCTCCTACAGTTAACGACACAATTAAGAAAAACAACTTAGCATGAGACTGACTGAATACTTATATCCTACAGAGAAAACCGCCAAGCAACCTGCTATAGCAGATTCTGCAGATCCGGCAGTTCCGGTTACACAGCCTGTTGATGAAGTTCAGACAACTCAGCAGCCTGTTGAGCAAGTCCCACCCCAAGACGAAGTACCTCAAGAAAAGAATGTTCCTTCTGTTTCAGACAGAGTTAGCAGCGAGGGATATTATAATGTCCTTAAGAACTGGAACAGGCCAAATTTTGACGATGAAGAAAAACGTCTCAGAAGAAATCGTAGTGCCGCCCTCATAGGTGACATGGCTAACATCTTCGCACAAGGAATGGCCCTTAGCAGGGGCGCACGGGCTTTTTCTCCCATGCAAAGTCAAACGGCAAAAGCCAATGAGCGGATTCAGAGCTTGCAAGATATGAAACGAAATGAGAATATTGATTATCAGAACAAAGTTCTCAGCTCTCAATACAAAGACTTTGAGCTAAAGCGTGCCGAAGACCAACTAAAGCAAAAGCAATCGCTTGACAAGTATAAGCTTGATATACAGAACGGACAGTTTGGTGAAGAGATGAAGTATAAGTATGACGCTCTGCAGGAACAGGTCCGCAATCATAAAATCAGTCAGGAACATGCCGACAAGGTTCTTATGGAGACGGCAAGGCATAATAAGAAATCGGAGAGCACGGCGGGTTACAACGCTCAATCTCAACGCATGTCCGCTCAGGCCGCTCAACAGAATGCGGCCACGAATGCGAGCAAAGGTAATTCCTCCACCGGCATGGATTCTATTACGCTTACCGGATCCGACGGTAAACGCACAACCGTAGATTATCCCAAGAGTAAGAATGGTGCCCTTTTGTCTCTCTACAATAGGATGAAAGAAGAGTCGGAGAAGAATCCCCAGAAATACGGAACACTGGATGATATCAATATGAAAATGGGTGAAGGCGGAGATCAGGCGACCAAGATCATCTCTATTGTAAAGCGTCGCATAGCCGACTTTCCCCAACTCACAGGAGAGTTCAATCAACTGGTCGGAGGAGGCGCTCCAACTCCAAAAGCCGCAAAATCTGCAAGCCTTTTGCCGAATAACAACAAACCCTCTTTACTTCCTTAGTTATGCAAGACAATAGAGATAAATTATATGATAACCTTGTCAAATCAGGCAAGGTTAGCGAATCAGAGATAGGCACCCGGGATCAGTTTAAAAGTGCGATAAAGGATGAAGCCAGTGCGGCTAAGTTCCATGACAATCTGTTGAAGGCTGGTTTTAATAACGAGGAGATAGGAGATTCCAAATCGTTCTATAGTTCCATCGCTTCTGATTTCAAACCCTCCGATGCTTCTCCTCATGTTTCTCAGTATGTTGAGGGTACAGGCAAAAACACGAAGGTGTTCGGAATGCCCTACGCAGTCTTTCAGCATCTGAAACCTGAATCCAAGGCGTACTATTACGAAGAGGAACAGAGAAAGAAAGCCGAAGCGCAGGCGAATGATATTCAGCAACGGGCAGAGGGACAATACGGAGCGGCTATAAACAGCGAGATTGACAAACGAAATAAGTTCTCTACCGAACATCCTATCTTGAGCGCATTTGCCAATGTGGCTTCCGAGGGAACGGGCGGGCAGATGAATGCGATAGAATCATCCACCCCTGTTATGACGGCCAAAGCATCTATCAATAAAGCGAAAGATGTGAAGGATGTCATTGATACATCCCGACGCAAGGCAAATGGTACCAATACCATAAGTGAGATAGGTCGAGGATTTTATGATAAAGCTAAAAAGCTTGGCACATGGGATTTCGGGGTTAGTGATATGAAAGAAAATGGTGCCCTGCTCTCTGCCGCCATGAAGAAAGAGAAAGGAGAACCTTTAAGCGATAGCGAAAAAACTCTTCTTGAAAGTGCCGCACTAGAAGCGTTATCCGATGAGAAATTCATGAAAGATATCGGCATGCCTTACAGGATAGGTTCCGGCACTGCTGAATCAGCTTCATACATGAAAGACTTCCTATTATCGGGTGGCTTACAAGGACTAGGCAAAGCGGCCGTAGGTAAGTTCGGAACCGAGGCCGCGGAGAAGACAACGGGGCAGATAATCAAGAATGCTATTTTGAGGACTGCGGGTGATCTTGTCGGAGCCGCCGGCATGTCCTCAACGATTCACGCAGGTAATGTTGCTGGTGATGCCTTAGCCAGAAAAACGGGAGACGTGAAGTTTAACCAAGATAAAGAGGGGCGTGCCCAATTCGCAGGCACCGGGGGAGGAGAAACAACTCCTAAAGCGATTGGGAAAGCTTTCGCCTCCAATACGATAAATGATTTCTCCGAAATGTTGGGAGAATATTTTGCACCGGCCATTGGCAAAGTGGGTGACGTTATCTCTTCTACCAAGCCATTCAAAGCTTTAAAAGCCACTAAAGTCGGTGAAATGCTTAATAAGGTAAGCACTTCGGATTGGGCGAAGACCGTGAATGATTTTGAAAAGAACGCTCAATTTCACGGTACATTCGGCGAGTATGCCGAAGAAGTAGCCGGCAATGCGATGAATGCCGCCATAGTAGGGGATCAATCGTGGTCGGATGTTGTCGATCCCGGGCAGAATGTGGAAACATTCCTTAGCGTCAGCCTTATGAGTGGCATCATGTCTTCTTCTAAAGCGATTGGTTATCGCAGGCCTAAACTGGAAGCCGAGAGAAAGCTTTCCCAAGCGGAGGATGAAGCGAACAATGTCTACGGCTCACAATTCGGTGAGATTAAATCAGCACTAGAGAATGCATCCGTAGAGGATAGAAAAGACTATTTGTCCAAGGTCGCTTCTTCTTCCATGGATGAAGGAAAGAAGAAAGCCATCTTTAATTTTGTTGGCCGCCTCACCGAATTGGAAGGGATGAATGAAGCCGAGCAGAAAGCGGAGAAGGAAGGTTCTGTTCCCGAAGGCATAGAGCGTAACAAGTCGGAGATCTACACCGGCTTTGAAGAGGCCAAAAAGAGAGTTGAATCTGTCCCTCAAGAGGAGTTGGATTATTACGAGGCCCATCCCGAGAAGTTGCCGGAAAGCCAAAACAAAGATTTGATTGAAGACTACTTGACCGCCAAAAGCGATTTTGATGGTTACCTGAATCATGTATCAAACAAGATACAGACAGCGAAAGAGAATGCTAGAAAACAGGTAGAGGGCGTTGCTAATCCTGAGATGAACGCCATCGTTCGTGTTTCTTCCAAAGCTTCCGAACAGCCGACACATGTGGTTGGCGGGACACTTGCATTTGATGATGAAGGCAATGTTGATGAGAGGCAGTCAAGCCCGGTTATCTATTATCTGGATGAAGAGGGAAAACGCAAAATGGCACCTCCTTCAATGTTCTCTTCTTTGATCGATTCCACACCGATTGAAGACATGGCCTCTCAGGCCGAGCAGGACGCAGAGCAACAAATTGTAGAGCAGGAAGAAGCAGAACTGCCACAGGAGGCTCCCGCCTTGGAAATTGGAAGCAGCATAACCACATCAGAGGGCATCACGGGAGAAGTCACCAGATTCACCCCGGAAGGAGAAGCCGTTATTTCGGACGGACAGCACGATTATGTTGTTCCATCGAATAACATCCTCTCAATAAACGGTCAGTCTCCGACGGCTCCCGATGCTCAAAGTGAGAATATCCAAGAAGAGCCGCAAAACATAAATACGTCAGTAAACGATGAAGAAAATAACATTTTATCAGAAAATGTAGGGCTGAATAAGACTACTCAGTCGGGCGAACAAAGCAATGTGTCAGAAACAACACCTGCTGAACAAGAAGAAAACACGCTTCCACTCGATAAGGAAGGAAATGTAGATTATAAGCAGGTAAGCGATCCTGCCGTGTACGCTAAAGCACTTAAGAAGGAATTCGGAGAAGATGCTCTCTCTATTGTGGAAGAAGACATTGCCAACCAACAAAAGCAACTTTCCCATGCGGAGAAAAAGGGTAATGCCATAGAGAAGGCACGTACAAAGAAACGTATCAACCAAGAGCTGTCCAGATTGGAAAGCATCAAAAGTTTGTTGTCTCCACAAAAAGAGAATGAGGCTCCTCATGATATAGCCACCGATGAGGAATACGCCGATTGGGCTGCCGACAATTCGGATGATCCGATTGAGCTGGCCGGAGCTTATGGCGTGGCTAAGGAACAATCCAGTCACGAAAACATCCTTCTTCCATGGCAACGTGAGCTATTAGGAAGAAAAATGAATACTAATTCATTCAATCGTTTTGGAGACCGAAATAAAATAAATGGTACCTTTGCTAAGGCGTGGTTGAGAAAAGACGGTGAAGAACTTGATACCTTAGCACAGGAATTAAGCGGCTTCGGCAATGAAGTGACAGAGAATGAAATTGTTGACTTCATGCTTAGTAATCCGACTAATTATGTGCGTACAACTTCTGACTTACAGAAGAAATTATCGGGTAGGTTTAGCGAGATTGCTTCTGCCGAAATGGGTTTCTCTGTAGGTGGTCCTGAATCCAATACAGGTAAGTTGTATCTTGAGTATAAGAAAGCCAATCATATGATTGAGACTGAAGCTCAGAAGAAAGCTTTCTCTGATGCTGTAGAAAGCGACATGATACCTGCCTACGAGCGACAGACTCAATCTTACATAGATTTCTTGGATGATGAGCAAATGCAGGCCTTGTCATCCATGAGAGACGAATTTGAAGCTGCCGAGTATGCTGAGATGCTTTATGAAGGCATGAGCATAGATGAAATTAATGAGATTTATTCACAATTAAATAAAGAAGAAGATGGACAAGGTGAAGATAGCGGAGATAATGACGCTTCGAAAGATGGAGAAAGACTTGAAGGAGAGCAAGAACGAAATAGAACAGATGGCTCTGAAGAGTCTGATAGAGAAGCAGAAAGCGAAAATCGAGAAGATGAAATAGTTTCTCCTCTTCCTCAGGAAAGTAATGAAGATAAATCGGAAAAACCGAATTTTGTCGCTCCTGAAATAAAGACAGATGAGTCGATACTCGATTATGCTTCTCGTATAGTAAAAGCTAAAGAACTATCCGACGAAGAACAGAAGGTAGATGCCAATCCTTCCGAAGCCCAGAAAGAAGCAGGGAACTATAAGATGGGACACGTGAAAATCGGAGGATACGACGTGACTATTGAAAATCCTAAGGGAAGCGAGCGCAAAGGCATTGACAATTCAGGTACCCCTTGGAGTATTAAAATGAATAATAGCTATGGCTATTTTCGTGGTACAAAAGGGAAAGACGGTGATCATATAGACGTGTTCTTAGGCGAGAATCTTAATCCTGAAACAGTTTATGTTGTGGATCAGGTTAATCCTGATGGTTCCTTTGATGAACATAAGGTAATGTATGGTTTCAATTCCGAGCAAGAGGCCCGTGATGCCTACCTCGCGAACTATGAAAAAGGGTGGACCGGCCTAGGAAATATTACCGGTGTTTCAAAAGATGTGTTTGACAAATGGTTGTCTACTGACACTAAAAAAGAAAAGCCATTTGCGGATTATAGAAAGATTGAGGCCGCAGCTATTACAACCGATCAAGAAAGTAATTCTAATGCTCCTTTATTCCGTGAAACCGATGAACTTGAAGAAATAAAGGATAAAGCTGTAGCCGACGGCTCGTTTATGAAAGCTCCTAATGGCAAAGACTCAAACCTCAATGATAATACGGACATTCGTTATCGTGGCTCTGAAACAACCATGGATAATGTGGCTAATCGGGTTTACCGTTTATCGGCCTCATTTGGTAGAAATATAAATGGAAGAAAGCCGGATTTTAAATATTCTCAAGAAAGCGGTAAGAGTGAATATACTCCAAATTCCTTTGTTACAGATTTCGAGCTAGAGGCTTCTACCCTCATAAACACACTTAACGCTCTGAAAGAAGACGCAACCGATGCCGCAAAGGAATATATCCAAGGGTTCATAGACAGGCTTAACGATCAAACGGAATATTACAAGAAACTTGATAAAAATGGAGGCGTCAGCAATCAAGACTACAAGGCTCTTTACCATAGGAGTGCGGATTCGCTGAATGATCTTTTAAGGGACCTCACTTCCAAACCGGAAAGTAAAGAGCAGGAGGCCATTTCCAAATCCGTATCGGAGCTATCTGATAAATTGAATACCCCTGTTCGGCTCATAAAGGATATGAATGAGATAACAGATGACAATGCGTCCCTGCAACTTCGCAAAAAGACTTCTAAAGGCTGGTTTGATCCCAAAACAGGTGAGATCGTTATCGTACTCCCCAATGCTACGAGCGTTGCTGATGCGCAGCGTACGATGTTGCATGAGATAGCAGGCCATAAGGGATTAAGGGGATTATTTGGTGATAAGTTCGATGATACCATAGATGATATATTTAAATCTCTTCCGGATGATATCAAAAAGCATGTCTCTGAACAGGCGATCAGTAAATACAATTATGATATCGCAACCGCTACCGAAGAATATCTGGCTGAACAAGCCGAATCGGGAACTGATCCTTCCATCTGGAACAAAGTAATCAGCGCAATAAAAGAACTCTTCCGTAAGGCGGGCATAGAACTTGAAATGTCAGACAATGACATTAAGTATCTTCTTTGGAGAAGCAGGAATAATTTGGAAAACGGTACCATCGAAGAGCGCATAGACAAAAAGATGCGCGATCTGGATATACGGGATAAACTATTCAGGGAAATACCCGATGAAGAGAAGAAACCTCCCGTAATTGATTCAAACACATTATCAAAGGAGAATATAGGGGACCAGATAAAGATTGCCGAAGAAGCCGTGGAGCTCACGGATGAAGAGAAAAAGGATTTTTCCGCAAAACTGAGGAATGACAGGTTTAGGGAAGGATGGCAAGACAGGATGTTACCTCTTCGCCGGTTTCAGGAATTGGTATCCGGACATACGGGCAGAAAGATAGAAGAGTTTTGCGATGCTTACACGAACGAGAACACCATTGCTTCCCGCTCTACTTATGAGATCGAACAATTTAAGAACGATTATCTTAAACCTCTGGTGAATGCCGTCGTAAAGCTGGGTGATGCGGAATTGGTCAAGTCTTACATGAAGGCAAAACATGGTATAGAGAGAAACCTGCACATGCGTAATGCCGCTATCGAGCGCAAACAAAAGCAGATGGATGAGCATGTTCTTGGCATAGCGAACGGACTGCAACAAGATCTGATGTCTTTGAGATCGAAGAAAGGTACCACCCAAGCTGATATTGATAAATTTCAGAAGAAAATTGATCAGACTGTCGAAACAGCAAAGAAAGCAGCCATAAAAAACCTGTCCAACTACGCCATTAAACAACAAAGCGTTGATTATGCCGGATTGACCGGCCTTCAACATAGATTATTCAAACAGGAGGAAACCGATCCTCTTCTTGAAGACGAGATCGTCCTATTCATTGAAGAATTTGAAGAGGATCACGACAGTAAAGATGTGGAATCTTTGTGGAATTCAGTCCGTAGGGCAAACACGTTTAGCCTTAACAAACAATTGAGTTCAGGATGCATAGATAAAGCTACCAAGAAGCAGATATCTGAAATGTATAAATACTATATTCCCCTGAGAGCATGGAGCGAAGAGACCGCCGGTGACTTCTATGACTATTTTTTCAAGGATGAAAACGATGTGGTCAATAACCCGCTTATGAAAGCAAATGGCCGTAAGAGTGAATCGGGTGATCCGTTGGCAAGTATAGCCTCAATGGCCGAGAGTGCCGTATTTATCGGAAATAAAAACGAGATGAAACAGCATCTTCTTTCTCTGGTCAGGAACTATCCTACCAATATGGCTACGATTGCTCCGGTGTGGTACAGGAATAACGGAGACGTATGGCAGGAAGTTGTCCCGGAACTTACGGGTAACAGAGAAGAGGATTTGGATACGCTGGAAAGATTTAATCAGCAAATGGAGGAACTGGAGAAAAGTGGTCTGGCGAAGAAAGTCACCAAAGGTCTATCTCTTGATGTTCCAATTAAAAAGTGGCAAGCTGATCAGCATGCGATAAAAGTCAAAGAGAACGGGAAGGATTTAGTGATCTACATAAATGGTGATCCCCGCGTGGCTCAGGCTGTGAATGGACTTAATAACGTGAAGCCTTTTGATAACAAGCTTGTCAAGACACAGGGTGATATTAAACGATTCATGACGCAAAACTTCACCACCCGTAACCCGGCTTTCGTTCTTTCCAACCTAAGCAGGGATATGATTTACGCCATGACCATGAATGGCATTCGAGAGGATGCTTCTTATAATTTTGCTTTTATAAAGGCTATACCTGAAGCTTCGTCTACTATAACCCGATATCTTACAGGAAAAGAGGGAGATGGCAAGTACGATAAATACTTTGATGAATTTCTTTCTAACGGTGGAGAAACAGGATTTGTCGCATTGACATCTTATGAGCAATATAAAAAAGAGATTAAGAGAGAGATCGATAAGGCCAACGGGACCGGGAAAATGTCTGATGCATTCCATGTCATCGCTAAAGGTTTGAGCGGATGTAACCGCTGGGCGGAAGATATGTCCAGATTCTCCGCATACATAGCCTCCAGGGAAGAGGGAAGGAGCATCGTTCGAAGTGTTAAGGACGCAAAAGAGCTATCCGTTAACTTCAATAGAAAAGGATCCGGAGCCGGAGGCAACTGGCTGGCTGATATGTCCTACTTCTTTTTGAATGCCGGCATACAGGGCATGTATAACTTCTCTCATACATTCAAGAACTATCCTGTTCGTACATCTATCGCCATGGGTTCTTGGATGATGTTGGGGGCCATGATGCCATTGATGTATAACATACTCTCGGGTGGAGATGATGATTACGATAAGTTGCCTGATTACATAAGGCAGAACAATATTGTTATCCCGTTTTTCGGAGAAGACAACTTTGTGACAATTCCACTTCCTATTGAACTTCGCGCATTCTTCGGGGTTGGAGATATCTTGTCTCAATTCGTCGGAGGAAAATACAATGACAGGAATGTGGGTGCCGATGTTCTGGGCAAGCTACTCGATGCCAGTCCCCGAAATTTTATCGAGGGTTCTGATAAAGGTGAAAATGGTTTGGTTGGAGCCGCTTTTGTGAATCTGACTCCCGATGCGATAAAACCATTTGTGGACGCTTATATCACTAACAGATCATTTACCGGTAGACCTATCGTGAAGAAAAACGAGTATAATACGTACATACCTGAGTACAGGAAGGTTTATAAAGGAACTTCTCAAATGCTGGTTAAGTCTTCTCAGGCACTCAATTCTATGACAGGTGGGGATTTTGCGACAAAGGGATGGGCCGATTCTCCGTTACTCAATCCGGGGGCTGTGGAACACTTGTTCTTTTCTTATATGGGAGGCGTAGGAAAAACAATCCTGCAGACGGTAAAATCTACTGTCGGCCCATTGGTTGGTGAAGATGTGGCGCTGAAAGATATTCCTGTGGTTAACAGGTTTGGCTATCAATTCGATCCGGCCATGCCAAATTCCGTCGTAAATGAAAGGTATCAGAAATATGTGAAGTTGCTCGAAGAAAGCCAGAGCCGGGACCGGGAATACAAACGGGGACTTAGGCAGGGGTTCGATTTGGGCGATAGCTATATCGAAAAGAAAAGCGATGAAGAAGAGCGTCGTATGATGATTGTCAAGGCCTACAAAAATCAAATCGATGATATCGCTTCTCTTTTACAATTGGCCGATGAAGGCTCTTCGGATAAGATCAAAAACGAAATAGCCGACATGAAATTTAAAATGTTGGACGAGCTTGACCAAATGGATAAAAAATAGCAATTCAACAAAGCACGTAGAAACATTAACTGATACTTTTGTTTAAAAGAGCAACTATGAATAAATTTCTGAATAGAGGCGTAAAGCCTTTAAAAACCAAAGAAAAGCAGGCCGTTCCCCGGGAGAGGGGGGAGGCCCATGAATTCCTCGAAGAGTGTGCGGCGTGTTGGGCTTCTCTGGAAACAGCACGTAAAAAGATGCGCAGAAGCCTCATGTATGCATATGAAGATCAATGGGGTGATTATATACGCGATCCGGAGACGGACGCTATCATCACGGAAGGTGAGCTTATTAAGAAGAATGGTAAAATTCCTCTTAAAAACAACATGATTAGTCCGATTATCAAAAATATAGACGGACAGTTCAGGAACAACGTTACCCAGACCATTTGTTCCGTCAGGGATCAGAAGGAGACCAAGCTTGGAGAAATGGTCAGTCTGGCCCTTGAATATGTGCATGATCTCAACGAATTAAACGAGCTTGATGCTGACAGCTTGCGCCTATTGCTTTTAGGGGGCTTTATCGGGCAAAGAATAGAGTACGGTTTCAATCCGTCCAAACGAACCAACGATGCTTGGGTGTTCGGCGTTAATCCGGCCAGAATGTTTTTTAATACGAACATAGAGGATGTCAGAGGTTGGGATTTGAATGTTATTGGCGAAGTGTACGACATGCATATCGACAACATTGTTTCTCTTTTCGCCAAATCTCCGGAAGATAAGGCATGGATAGAAGAGATATACGGCAATGAAAGATACACGTCTTTATATGCTTCCTATGACGGGCTGCAGGGAGAAGAAAATAAGAACATGACTTTCTACAGTCCGTCACGTCCGGATCTCCGACGGGTTATTTTCGGGTGGAAGCAGGAAACCAGAGAAGCATATTATTGCCATGATCTTTTGAATGGAAAATGGTTTTTTGAAGATCTCAAGAATAAGCGTGCTCTTGATCTTGAGAACGATAGGAGACTGGCCGAGGCTCAGGCTAATGGTGTTCTTCCCGAAGACGTGCTTCTTATAGAGTACAAATATTCCAATGAGCTTTATTGGTATTACCGTTACATGACACCATGGGGCGACGTGCTGCAGGAAGGCAGAAGTCCCTATTGGCATGAAGAGCATAATTATGTTTTTCATGCGTATCCGATGGTTCAGGGAAGGGTTTTCAACTTCGTGGAAGATTTTATAGATCAACAAAGAGCTATCAATCGCACAATGACCTTAATCGACTTTATTCGGGGAGCATCCTCAAAAGGTGTCATTATCGTTGATGAGAGTGCGTTTGAAAGCATGAATCGGGAGGAAATAGTGGATGAATATGTCAGGTATAACGGAGTCATATTTGTTAAGCCCAAAGACGGCAAGCGTGTTCAGGATGTGGTTCAGCAATGTAATTCATCCGCTAATACGGCCGGTGATTATGAATTGCTTAACCTCCAATTGAAGCTTATCAATGATATAGCAGGCGTTAACGGTGCCATGCAGGGCAAGCAGGCTCCTTCGGGCACGGCAGCCAGCCTGTATGCGCAACAAGTACAGAATTCATCCCTGAACTTAAAGGGATTGCTTGATTCGTTTCGGGCATTCAGGAGAAGGAGGGATTATAAACTGGTGCAAACCATTCAGCAGTATTATAAGTCTGCCAGATATCTTGATATCGCCGGCAGGGATTACTCTAACGAATCTAAGTATTACGATCCGGATAAGGTCCAAAATGCGATCATAGACCTGCAGATCATAGACGGTCCCAATACCCCGTCTTTCCAGATGTTGGAGAATGAATTCCTGATGAAGCTGTTCGAGTCTAATGCCATAGGGGTAAAAACATTGCTCGAGAATTCATCTTATGCCTTTTCAGGCAAGATTCTAGAATCAATAAAAAGAGATGAGCAGGCCGCACAGGAAGCTCAGGCCCAACAGCAGCAATTGGCATTTCAGGGGATTGATCCGGCATTGATGCAACAAGTGGAACAGCAGTCAGGCAATCAGCATTTATCTCAGCTTATGAATGATGATTCTATGGCAGGAAAGAATGATGGTGTGGTTAAAAAAGCGGCATAAGAAAGGGGGTTAATCCCCTTTTCTTTTACATAGATGCTTCACTCACTATTCTGGTTCGTCTTTTTTCTTTCTCCGTCATGGCTTTTATCAAAGTCGGCAGAGCCCATTTATAACATACGTATATCATTATCGCTGTAGCCATGACAAGGTCATCATGATTGCCTTCCACGGCTCCCATCTCCGTACCGTTTTCCTTGAGCTCGTAAAGGTCAAACTCGAACGTGGTCCGGCGACTTCTCTCTATGTATAAACAATCCCGCATGGCAGATTTCAGGAATCCGATAACCGCCGGCTTCGTTTTCGTATTTGTGTGGAATCCGTATTTGGTGGGCATTCCTTTTTTTATTTGCTCCGGAGATGTTCGCGAATATAGATTATCATAGAACCCTCTGATCTCTTCTAATATATATTCGGAATTATCTCCTTCCGTGCCGTCCGTTTCCAGCGTGTTACTTTCAATCACGAGTAGGGCGTTCCCGTAAGCTCGAGCTATCTGAGCCGCTTTCCAGATCAACAAATCGTGTTCAATGTGGCCATGCCATTCGGCCACCACTTCAGGTAATCCTTCAACCTCCAACATCGGAAGCCTGTCCGCCACTTTTATTACGGATGGATCTGAGCTGTCTGAAACACCTCCGACATCCACTGACACGACATATCTGTCCCTATAGTTAGTTGACAGATCGGGCATAACCCATACCCATAGACAGTTATCTTCTTTCTTTTCGTGTGATGACAGGTGTTCAAAACGTAGATTTTCAAAGGCATCTTTGCCTTTATCCGCTTTCCCCACAAACTCCCCGTAGAAACATGGATCGATGCATGTACGCCGGGCGTTTTCCACGTATTGCATCGGAAATATACGTTTACCCGTACTTTGGAAAGCTTCATTTGCCGTTGAAGGATATTCAGAGCACATGCGCCAGGTATCCTTTATCTCTTTTTGTTTTCCCCTGTACCAGTTTATGGCCTCTAGCGTGGCTCCCAACCGGAATAACCAATGCTCATACTCGTTCATTGTGGCAATGAAATCGCAATATTTCTTGGTATCCAGTTTTTTAGAGTAGATATCGATCATGAACCACGGCACAAAGACGGCCTTGAAGTTGTTTTTGTGCTGCACCGCATCAAGCCATGTGCGATGGAAGTAGTTACCCACACCTTTTGCCGTGGATTCCAAAACTTTCATGGTGTAGGGAGCGGATAATATAGATCCGAATATGGCCTGAACGAGATCTTCGGGTTTCTTACCTTTGGTTTCTTTCCATATACCCACCTCTGATAAGTGAGCCATGGAAACGTCCTGACTTCGCAGGGATTCAGGCTTTTGAGCGGACCCCAGAGAGTAAATACATTGAGAGTAATCAATTATTCTTGTGCTCTGGGAACCTTCGAATGGTCTTGATTTCAGCTTAACTCCGTCCGTGGCCCAATCCTTGTAGTTTCTAAGAACTTTTGAAAGCATGCCGGCCACGACAGAGGCTTGCGTCTGAACGTCTCCGCAAATGACGGAGTTCCAGTTTCTCTTGTGGCATAGCTGTATCCACAGCATATAAAGCTGTGTGAGTGTTGAGCCTCCCCATTGTCGGGCCTTACACAATATGATGTCTATCGGCACTTGGGCCAATCTTAGTTCTTCTAATTCTTTTAAATAATATCGTTGCGCTCTGTTAAGGGTAAAAGGAACGTCACGCCCTTCTCCTTTGGCTGCTATCACGGCAAGCATGAAAGCCCAGAACTCAAAGTCGTGTTTTATCCTTTCTTTGTTGAACTCAGTCCACAAGCTGTCCCGCAAATCTTCCGTTATCCCCGTCTTGAGTACTATTTTGATGTACCCGTTGAATCCCACTTCAATGAGCTTTTTGACAAAACCTGTCTCTGCAAAGGTTTCAGGAAGATATAATATTTCTATCGGACAATCTTTGATCCTTACTTCAACTCTGGGTATCGATATTGATCCTTCCCCGGTTACGGGATTATATGGTTTGCGGATTTCTGCAAGTCTTTTGCGGTTTTCCTCTATTATCTGATTAGTATTTAGCATAAATAAACCTCCTGCATAAAAGGCTTACAACTAAAGATAGAAGAAAGCTGTATATGTGGATACCTGTATTCACCGATGGCAAAAAGCAGGTCAACGCAAAGCTTAGGACAATTAAAGTTATAAATTTGATTAGAACATTCCTTGGTAATGGAAAGGCTACTATGTATATGCCGATAATTGCGTAAATAATGCCCGATGCTCCGACTGTAATATCTTTGTGGGCACTTAATATGGCGGCTATTACGGGCACCGTGATGATAAGAGGAATAAAGAAATATATATTTATGATCCCTTTCATCTTACGCCAGTATGATAAGAATACGAACGCGTTCACAAGCAGATGCGTGAATGATAAATGGATAAAGCTATAGGTGAATAAACACCACCATGGAGAAGTTGTACTAATGCCAAACGCCCTCATGTCTATGAATGAACCAATGGCGTAAAAGAAAAACAGTATGAGTATGAACGGCATTATTTCTTATTTAATGTTTTGTATATTATTCCACGGAAAGTCTCGAAGTCAAGGTAAAAAGAGGGCGCTTCTTCTTCTATAATCTGTTCTAAGATGAGATACCCGCAATTATTGTTCTTTTTACATAAAAATCGCCTGAACAGTTCGTGGTACATCTCCACCTTATTTTCATTAACCAGAGGAAGATTTTTCCCCCTTGCTATTAATGATACAAATCTTCTGGCATTTTCATAGGTTGTGTAGAATCTGGGAGCTCCTTTTTGAAGAGCGTCCGAAATGACATCTTCCTGAGAAGAATAAGGCGATTCTTTCTTGATGCTTTTCATTGAATCAAAGTACGCATTCACAACATCCGAATTCCTTATTTCGCTAATTTTTTCACTCATACGGCCTCATAAATCTTTATCGCAAATATAAAAGTATTGCTTGCTTCGAAAGTTGTTGTTTTGCCAAAACAGCAACTTTTTGTGTTGAAACAGCAACCGGAAAAAGCCTTCTTTCTATTTCATTTGCACATACGATAAATCGCATTAATTAAAATGAAAAATGAATACTGAAGAAAAGACTATTCCTGAAGGTCAACAGACAGAAACTGTTCCTCCTGTTGAGGATAAAAAGCCTACAAAAAAAGAGCAGCTCACCAAGATGCTTAAAGAATCTTTTGACGGGTATGATCCTGAAGATGAAGAAGGATCGGCTGACATGCTCATGGGATATATCGGGAAAACAAACGAGCAAACCAAGAAGCTGGCCGACGCGTTGGCCAAGGATCCTAAGTTAGCTCAAATGCTCTCCGATATCGTTAATGGCAAACGTAACGCTTCCGGCGCACTTGCCCGTTATTTCGGAAAAGACTTCCTTTCCGCCGAAGAAGGAACTCCCGAGTTCGAAGAACTGACTAAAGCCGAAGAAGAAAGAAAGGCTGAAATCGAGGCCACAGATGCATCCAAGAAAGAATACGATGATAACGTGGAAAAAAGCATGCCTGAGGTGGAATCCTTTTGCTCGGAGAAGGGATATCCGGTCGATGAGTTTCTCGGCAAAATGTGGGATAGGTTAATCGGTCCTATCTTTTCAGGAAACTATTCCCGTGAAATCTGCGAGCTTATAGACCGGGCGTTCAACTATGACAAAGATGTGGCTGATGCCATGTCGGCCGGAGAAGTCAAAGGCAGAAATACCAATATCCAGAAGATTAAAGAGGAGAGAGGCGATGGCCTGCCCAAAGGCATTCAAGACCAAGGAGTCGCGTCTTCGCAGAAAAAGAAACAGGGCAACAGCCTTCTTGAAGATGCATTAAAAGCGTAACTACAAATATTAATTTAATTTTTTTATCGTGATGAAAAGACTATTGAGAGTTTTAAATGAGAATAGATGGATTGCACTTTCAGTCCTTCTTATGGTTATCTGCCTGTTTACCGGAGATGTAGGCACTCTGATGGCAGAAGTTACTACGGTTGAACCGGGTACTCCTACCGCAACTCCCGGACAGCAGGGATTAAAAACGCAGGTACCGGGTGAATCCACTACCGTATCTAATCTCGCAGAGGCAGGCGGGGATTTAATCCAACCGGAGATAGATGAACAAATTACCCAGATTGCCAGTGATGAAAGCGTCATTGATACCATCAAGCGTCGGGTTAAACGGCAAGTAAGGGTTAAATCGTTTGTCGTGGATCATTATATGATAGACGAAAAACGCTCTTCGGCAAAGACTATTTCCGCCTATACCGCCGGTGCCGGCAAGTCTAAAAGGGCAGAGCTTAGTTTGGCTTCGGATGACGTGAAAACTTTCCAGGAATATTATACCGCTATCCTGAAAGGTGTAAAAGGATATGATCCTACCGGACAGAATCAACTCGATGTTGACCTGATGATTTATTTTGTTTCCAGAAACGAATCAACGGATGCCCCTATCGCTATTGCGATCAATGGACCTAAAGCGAATGCTTCTGACGAATATTGCTACATGCCGGATATTCCTGCAGGAACAGAGGTTATTCTTTTGAGCTCGGCGGGATATGAAACGCAGAAGTTTATTGCTCCAAATACTATTCTGCCATTTCCGGAAACACTTTACTTGCAAAAGCAGCTCTGTAACAGTGTTGTTTCAGACTATTTCGAAGCGCAGAAAAAGCGTATCCCGTTCCAAAAAGCGACTTTGGCGGAAGCTATTATTCGCCAATTCCGTCTTGAATCTTGCCGTACCGCATGGGTGGGACAACTTGGTAAGATCAAGGTGGCCAGCCAAAAGAAAGAACTTGGAGAACAAATGGTTTATTTCTCCAAGGGTATCAGATGGCAGATCAAACGCCAGTATGATTTGGCTTCACAGATCACATTGAATGACTTAATCAATTTGTCAATGGTTAAGTTCACCGGTTTGAACTGCTCGAAAAAAGCTTTGTGGATATTAGGTAAATTCCTTATGGCCGACATTCAGAAGATTGATCTTACTCTGCACAAGGACATTTCCATGACTGAGAGCACTGTTTTTGGTATCAAATGTACCAAGATCAAAACGGTGTTTGGAGAGATCGAATTAGTCCACGATCCCGCTCTTGACCGTTTGGGATATTCTTCTTGTGGAGCTTTGCTTGACGAGGAAGGTCTTGTACGTTATTGGATGAAGAACGAAGAATCAAAGACCGAGGCCGTAGAGGGAGAGGAAGCAAAACGAGATGTTATCATGACTATCGACGCTTTGTGTTTGAAAGGCTACTCTCATATCTGGGTTAATGGCGCCAATGCTCATTCGGATATTCCGGGCGCGGTGAGCGTGACTACTTCAGCCGCTCTGCCTGCTAATCCGGGTAAGAATGATGTGGTAATTCTTAGTGCCGCCGCAGGTAGCTTTGCCGCAGGTGATATCGTTACCTGGACCGGTGCTGCTTGGGTAGAATATACCGGAGAACTTCTTGCTACTGCTTAAATAATCTATAACCAAAGAGAGTGCTTCATTCGGGGCACTCTCTTTAAAATAGAAATATATGAAATATAATATTGTATACGAAATAAGAGGCTCTGTTGAAAGAAGCTGTGTCTTTAAGGTGAATAAGGCTTCTGTAAGAGTCAATTTTGAAGGTGGGGCGATCTCTTCCAGAGGAACTGTTCCTGCTCAATTTGCAACTACTCAGGTGGCTATACAGAAAGCTATAGAGTCCAGCTCTCTGTATAAAAGTGGTATTATCACCAAAGGATCCGTTTATGAAATAGAGGAGGAATCCGATAGTTCTTCCCGGCAGGAGATACTTACGTCCACGGTAGGTGAGGACGGTTGTACGGATTATCCCGGAGTGGCTAATATGCAACAAGCGAAAGAAGTGTTGATGGCGGAACCATTCAATATTTCTCTTGCCGACTTGCAAAATAAGGACGCGGTTAAGGCGAAAGCTAACGAATTGAGGGTTTCATTTTCTAATTGGAAATAACAATGACTGAAGCGGAAATCATAACGAAAGTCAGGGCGATTATGAACGAAGTGGGTAATGATGAAAATCTTACCCTTTTAAGTGAAGACACTATCAGCTTGGATCAGTATATCAAATCCGTTATCGCTGACGCTGTCAATCTTATTGTGGATAATTCTCCCTACAGATGCGTGAATAGAAAATCCGCTACGGCAAATGTGTCATTGGTAAACGGTGCAGGGATTATAGTTGTTCCTGAAGACTATATATCCCTCATCGCTTTACAACTTGATGGTTGGAAGAAAATAGTGGCAAAGACCTTTGAATTGGATTCAGAGGAATATAAGGTTAATGCTAATCCATACACAAAAGCAGGCATTAATAAACCTGTTGTCTTTAATAGTTATGATGCCAGTGGCAGGACACTCCAATGTTATCCATACGCGTCGGCTATTTCTCTTTTTGCTTATGAGGGGAGATATACCCCGGGCGGAAGTGTTGCTTTGAACCTCAACGATCCTGTTGCAATTGCAATATGCTATATGTGCGCAAGTCTTGTCTACGGTATTTTTGAGAATGATACCACCTCTAAAGTAATGAGTGCTACCGCTATCAACCTTTTACCTAAGAAATAATGTATCAGATAGATGAGGAAAACAGCGATATACTTTTTGAGGTCAGTGGTAAAACTGTAATTCTCAAGTTGAAATCAGGGGCGGGTAGTGGCGGCTCTTCACCTGAAATATACTTAATTAAACTGGGCGATCTTACAACCCCATCAGATAAAAATGCCTTTTCTTCTTTAAGGGCACAATCCACTTTCCTACGTAAGGATCAGGCTGATTCAACCTCTTTTCTATTGAAATTACTTGCCGGCTTAGAGACAGGAGAATATTCAGTCGGTGAATCCGGTGCAAAGATAGATGCTGACGGTGATGCAGAGGTACGTAATCTCATAGCACGTATCAAGGCTACGGTTGCGGCATTGGAGGCAGAGACGGTAACTGTATCGGATAAAGTCACTACGCTGAACTTGCTTGTTCAAAAGCTTGCAGAGATATACGATCTGAACGTATCCAATGTAGCCACTCTCTTTCGTACGATAGTTAAGGATTATATAAGCTCTGAATCTTTTGTTCCCGGCATAACGGGTGAAGGAATGAAGCTTTATAAAGCCCTGAACGGTGATTGGAATTTGGAAGTTGATAACGTTGTTATCCGCAAGGGTATGACCGTTTTTGAACTGATTGTTTCAAAAATTCGCTCTGTTAATGGCGGCTTGGTTGTCTCTCCGGCAAACGGGCGTGTTAAATCAGTATCAGAGACAACAGGCTCACCAACTTACTACGTGTTAGGCATTGAAGGCGATATGACTTTTGTCGCCGATGACTTGGTACGTTGTCAGGTATTCAGTGCTACAGGTGCAAAATACTACTGGGTGCCGATTGATTCGGTGAGCGGTGAAACAATCCTGATTTTAAAATCAGAGTTTCCTGATGGAGTTGTTCCGGCCATTGGCGATGATCTTGTTCAGATGGGTAACAAAACAAACACGGCCCGACAAGGTGTATTGTATCTCACCGCATCCGAAGACGGCAAACCCCGCTTTAGTGTGCTTGATGGTGTCAGCTCAACCGATCTGACAGGTAAATCCAAAGTGATACTAGGTTGTTTGGACGGGATTACCGATTCCGATTTCCCCTCTGATGCACAGCCAAGCGGTTACGGTCTTTGGGCGGGTAATGTGTTCTTGAAAGGGTTATTCATTTTAAGAAATGGCAAGTCTGTTGAGGATGAACTAAGCGATCAGATAACAGCGGTTCAAACGGCTTTCGAGATACGGGAGGGAGAAATAAGCACAAAGGTCACACAAGCCATAACCGCCGCACAAACGGCAACGACCAAAGCGGGAGAAGCTGCCGATTCTGCCGGAACAGCAAGTACCAAAGCGAGTGAAGCGGCCGCTTCTGCAACCACGGCCGGAGAGAAAGCTACCGATGCAACCAATGCGGCTAATAATGCGGCAACTATTCTGCAAACAGTAACTCAGAAGGAGACAAGCATAAACCAGACGGCAGACGCAGTTGAGCTTAAAGCCACCCGGGCAGAGACGGCAGCGGACAAAGCGGAGACAGCAGAGGCAAGTATCAATGTAAAAGCTGACGGAATAGTTTTGCAGGCTAGTAATCAAGCGGCACAAACGGCAGTGGATGGTGTGCAGGTTGGCGGACGAAACTTGCTAAAAGGTACAAAAGATTTTAGTGGGAGTTCGAGCATCGGATGGCTGACATCGGATACATACAACGGGTTCAGTATTATTCATGGCAGTTATTCAGGAGATATGTATGCGGATATCTGCGTATGGTATGGTGCTATAACACCTGAATCAAATACGGAATACACTTTATCTTTTTGGTGCAAAGGTACTGGCGGTTTCGTTAGTTATTTTTATCCCTCCTGTGTCGTTTCCGGATATAATTCGGCAGGAAATTCAACTACATCTGCCGACGGATCAATAGCCACAACGTTAACATCTGATTGGAAACGTGTCTGGATTGTATGGAAAACCGGGACAATAACCGAAGTAAAAAATGTATTGGTCTGTAGAATTCTTAATGGCAACGAAGCGTATGTCTGTGGAGTAAAGTTTGAAATTGGCAATAAGGCTACCGATTGGACACCCGCCCCCGAAGATGTGGACGCAAGCATCGCTCTTCGCCCGACAACAACCGAAATAAAAGCCGGGATTAGTATCACATCGGGCGGCATATCCGTGTTCGGTCAGGCACTCAGCCTTGCCGGAATGGTAACTTTCAGCTCGTTGGACAGCGATTCACAGGGGCGAATAACTACCGCTCAGTCAACGGCGAGTAGTGCGGCTTCTGCCGCTAACACGGCACAGAGTACGGCTAATGCTGCAACCTCGACTGCAAACAGTGCTTTGTCTGGTGCCGATACAGCCAATAGCGGATTAAGCACATTAAAAAACTCTTTGGGAGGTCTGGCTTATGAAAGTGCCGTTTCGTTGGCCAAGCTTGACAGTACGGTAATTGAAGGCGGTTATATCAAAACATCTCTGATTGATGCGGACGCTATGATAACCACATCGCTTTTAGCCACTAAGATAGCCGCCACGGATATAACAACGGGCAGATTGACTGTTACATCCGGAGCAAAGATAGGTGGGTGGTCCGTTGAGGGTAACGCATTGAAGATAACTAGTGCAGCAGGTGCCAAGATATTAGTAGAACCATCGGTGACGAGATTCTTACGAATTAATGATACGTCTACTTATCTTATGCAGATAAGAGCCGATGCCGTTACGGGGCTTTACTGCTATACCGACGAAACAACGGGAATATGTATCAAGCTAACCGCCCAACAAGGCGGAACGGCCTTGTATTCATCCGGTAATCACACATTTATTGCAAGGACAGGAGAATCAACACTGATGACAGGCAGAACGCTTTTATACGCCCCTAGTTTTTACCCTACACGTGTGTCGGCTAACCTATCACTAGATTACAGTCAGGCATTCATTGTTAGCACGGCGACAAGCGACATAACCCTTTCTTTACCCGCTAGTCCGACAGTTGGAAAACAGTATTGGGTGAGAAAAACAGCCGCAGGGAATATTACTATCGCTTCAACATCAAGTAATATTCTTCATGCTGGGACGTATGGAACAGGTTACGTATCAAGCGTTAAAGTAGCTTATGGACAACTATATCATATCATATATGACGGCTATCACTGGCTTGGAAGTTACAGTAATTAAAAACTCAATAATACACAGAATGAAGAAGATTGATTTTAGAAAGATTGAAATAAAGAATATCGAGGGAAAGAAGAGTACCCTTGATTTGAGTAAAGAACTAGGCAATGCGATCTATCAAAAGACTGCCGATCTGGGCGAGTTGGAACTGGCCCGCAGTATCTATAAAGATGGTGAGATTGAAGTCGATGCGGGACATGCGGCTATCCTTAACAAATACATCCGTGAGGGCTTTCTTGCTTTCGTACAAGAGGCAGTTTGCCCGATACTCGATGAAATTATTAATCCTAAAAAATAAAAATCATGTTTACAGAAGAATCAAGAACGATCTCAGTAGCGGGTTCAGCCGAAAGCGGAGATTACAAGTACAAGGTTGATTATAACCTTTCAGGGAATAGTCTTACTAGTCTGCATTGCAATGTGTATAAGAAGACAAGTGAAGAAGTAACGACCTCTACGGGAACGCAGACAGTGGAGAAAGAAGAGTATACGGGCCTCATGTTTCAGGAATCCGGGAACAAACAGTTCTCTTTTCCGCAGGATACGGATATTACCCCGCATGTTACTGTGTTTGAAGCTGTACTTACAGAAATTAAAGCAAGTCTAACGACTGATAGTAAAGAATAAAAATGACCGAATAGAAGTAGCCGTCAAGCTAAGGAATGTATAGGGTAGCCTTTCGGGGCTGCCTAAAAAGGAAATATGAAGAAATGGGAGAGAAGGAGGAAAACTTAGAAAAGAAGATGGACAGATTGGCCGAAGGTATGAATGATCTGAGAAAGGATTTATCAGAAGTCAAGCTGGTACTTGAAGGCAGCCCGCTTGGGGCACAGGGTATGGCTAAGAGATTCTCCGAACTGGAGAGAAAGGTTACCAGGATTGAAGTCCTCTCTTGGAAAGCAATAGGCATTGCAAGCGTCGTACTTCCTGTCCTGATGTATTTAATTCAAAAATATTTATGAGATGAAAAAGATTATTGCTTTTATCAAGGATTTGCCACGTCGTTGGAAGGCCGAAACGCCAAGAGTGGCAAAGATTATCAGAAATTCAGCGGCCACAATTGCGGCCGTTGTACCGGGTGCATGGTTTACTTTCCAGGGAATGAACATTGCTCTTCCTGAATGCATCGTTAATAATGTGGGATATATAACACTTGCGGCACTTATTATTACGGGTGTTGCCGGTCTTAAAGAGAAGAAAGGAAGCGAAAATGGCTAATGTGGAAAAACTCATCCCTCATTTAATAAGATGGGAAGCCGGGTGTATTGCCAAGGCTGGTGAATCGAACGAATCTCTATTTGAAAGGGCTAAGAAAACAGGATTCTCCAATGATCCTGTTGATACGGGAGGTGCAACCATGATAGGTGTTACACTGACAACTTATGAAATGTATTGTAGGAAAAAAGGTTATCCCAGACCAACGGTATTATCACTTAGGAATATTTCATATCCTCATTGGCGGGATATCGTTAAATCAATCTTTTGGGACAGATGGCAGGCAGACAAAATCAACAATCAGTCAATCGCTGATATCCTAGTGGATTGGGTGTGGGCTTCCGGATCTTACGGCATCACAATACCTCAGAGAGTATTAGAGGTTCAATCGGATGGAACTGTCGGGCCTAAAACGTTGGAAGCTGTCAACTCTGCCAATCAGGAAACTTTGTTTAATCAGATCGTAACTGCCCGTAAAAAGTATATTGATGACATTATCAGGAACCGCCCTGCAAATGCCCGGTTTAAAACAGGTTGGCTTAATCGCATTAATTCATTCAAATACGCATGAAAGAGATCCGATTAGTGATATGGACAGACAGCTACGGGGCTACGGGGGGGTGGAGTGATGTGGAGAATTTCACTCCGCAAAGTCTTCTTGTTAAAAGTATAGGTTTTGTCATTTATGAGGATGATAAGCTCATCTCGTTATCAGGGAGCTATGCGGAGGAAACTAATAATACCCTGGAACAGGCAAACGGAATAATAACTATTCCCAAGTGTTGCATAAAGCACTCTATTTGCCTTTCTTGTTGTCAGGAGCTTGTGTCAGCGCAGAAGCAGCGACCGACTTAGTGTTTTTGGGCGTCGATGGGTTGGAGAGCATTTCTCCGGCTTTCGATGCTACTTTCTTAGATGTCTTTTCATTTTTACTCATGATATCAATCTTTAAAAATAACGTGCGAATATATGTATTAAAATGATCGGGTGTTATTTGGCGTATTTATTTTATCAAAAAATAATGGAAGATGAAGAAGTTATTATTAATTGTCGCAATTGCATTGGCAAGTTGTGGTACTCAAAAGGAAACGGTTAAGAACCGGGAACCTATTTACAGAGATCAAGCTTTGAGCGGGAAAATCTCAATACGGGATTATTTCTACCTGATTGATGCGGAGAAGGAATTGAAACAAATGAAAGGGGGTAAGCGATGAAAAAACATTTAAAATTCGGAGAATTATTGTTTGGCATCATACTAACGCTTGCTACTCTGTGTTCCTGCAGAACGGCAAAGCAAACGTCCACTACTGCGGAGACAAAGTACGATTCTGTTGTGGTTGAAAAGTTGGTTCCTTATGCTTTGCCGGAAGATAGTGCTAAAATCAGGGCTTTGCTTGAATGTGACAAGAATGGTAAAGTTGTGCTCAAATGGTTTGATGAAGAACATTCTAAGCGTATGAGTTTGCAATTCTCGCTTGATAGTCTGGGCAATCTACTGACTACTGCTAAAACGGAACCTGATACTGTGTATTTGCCTCAAACAACTATTAATGTTGGCAAGAAGAATATTTCGCAATCTGTCGTAACTGTGCCTGTTGAAAAGAAATTGAATTGGTGGCAGACTACACTGATATGGACTGGCGGTATCGCTTGGATAGCGAGTGCTATCGCTTTGGTGATTTGGGCGAATAAGAAAACAAACTGGTTAGGTTTATTGTGGAAAATGATTAAGAAGTGAAGTAAATTGACCTCATTTCTGCATTTTATCCCTATTTTGCCCCTTTTTTTCTGAGGTAAATTCACCTCATATTATTTGGCCCTACCTTTCGGTGGGGCTTTTTCTTTCCAAAGTCTAAGCATTGGGGAATAGGCCTACAGGCTGGTTATAGCTATCCTTGTAGTGGTTATGTTGGCGTCGGAGTGAGTTATATGCAGAAATGGTAGAAATGCCCACCCATTAGTAGATATGTTAAGTCCTACCATGTTAGTTGGACTTTTATCTAAAAAGATATTTATCCTTTTCTTACCTATTTGTTTTGATAAATAGAAAAATATTATATATATTTGAAAAAAAACAATGGAAAAAGTTATGATGTTTCAAGTTTACGAATATGTTTTGATGAGCATATTTAAATGTAATAAAGATGATCACGGTGCTGACCATCATTTTTATAATGGGATTCAAATGGCATTAAGGTCTAAAGATGAATTAAGAGAGGGGTTCGCTATTGGTTGTGTTCATGCATATTTATCTTTAGCACTATCTGAAATTAGAAAAACAACTGATAGGAAAGATGTTTTAGAAATGACTACACAGTGTGAATTAGCTCTTGCTGATCACAATTTACCAGGCATTGATCAGTGCCTTGAAATAATGGTTATAATAATTAAAGAGTTAGGAATTGGACTCAAAATAGAATTCATGTATTCAACTTTAAAATAAATAGATATGGGCTTTAATAAAGACGAATTTTTTGATTTCCTCAAAAAGGATTTACTCACCAAAGAGGATAAACAGAAAACAATTGGAGAGGTTTTATTAGATTTTTTGGGAATAGGTGGTATGGAGCTCACCTTTGAAACTGAAGTCAAGGTTGATGCGCCTGACTGTACTCTGTTTAAAGCTGGTTTGGAATCCATAAAGCGGTTGAAGGACGAATGCAGTATTTATTTGAAAGAAAATAATACTGGCGGCTTTTATATAAAAAATCGAGTCATGGCTCAAGCAACAAAGTTTGATAAAAATCCTAGTTCTTTTTGTCGTTTACCTATAGAGAAGACGGATTGGATATTATTGTCAAGTTATTATCGAGTAACCGACAAACTTAAGAACAATTACATGAAATAGTATCTTATTATCTATGATTACTAATATTTAAGAGCCAAAATAGAGATGGTTAAGCCTACCGAACAAGTAGGTTTTTTTTGTATTAGGGGTATATTTCTTTACTGTTTTAATCATTAGGAGTAATTTTCAGATTATAGATATTATGAAAATCTGGTTGCATTTTATAAAATTGGACATTAGTATCTCCTATACATTTTATTACTAAGGCTTTGTCTTCGTCTGTACATTTACAGCCAAAATATATAGCCTCAATATTGGCACTGTTATCGTTTGGTATAGAGATGTAGTCATCTTCATTTTTCGTGTTGTATGAAATCAGACGAACTTCGTTTTCATAATTCCATGTCCTATACTTACGTGTAAAAGCTAGATTTGCATCTATAGATTTCTCTTCTAAATTAATAATATCGTTTACAGAACACTCATCACCATAATCTATTTTTTTTAATATAGTATGGAAATGATCGTCTGGTATATCGTCTTTATCTTCCATACAAATGAAATCGTTTTTCAGTTTATACCTGATACAGATACCCTTATGGGAGTCAGCATAATGAGACCACATTAATATATTACGAGGTATGGAATCATCGGCATTCATAGTATCAGTATTGGCGCAGAAAGAACGAATGCGATAATATTGGTAAGATTTCATCATCGCATGTATATGTTGATTATCGTCAAAGGTCTTTTCTAGATTTTCTTTATCTCCCCACCATAGTAACAAGCTATCAAAAGGATCATTCATACATTTAGGTTTGCCTAATGATATAGTTCTTTCAATCAAATCTTTAATCGTAAATTTATTACAACTTCGAAAACTATATGCAATAATACCCTTATCTCTAGAATCATTAAAATTCGAAATTTCTAATAAAATGCGGTAGTGATATTTTTTAAAGAATTCTATCGACTTAGCTTCGTCAATTCGTGCATATATTTGACCTGCTAAACCATATATATTTTTATCACGACGACAAGACGAATTAGGCAAAAAAGGGAGAGAAGAACTCTGATCAAGCTTTTTTAAAGCGAAATCAATACATGCTTTAGCCTCCTCGACTTCATGGTTACATTTACTCCTCAAAGAAACGGAGTTCTTTAAATGTGCTTGTGCTTTTTCGATAAGCTCTTCTATTTCTTTCTTCTGATCAGTCTCGCTCATAAATTATATAACAATATTTGTAAATTATATCTAGTAGTTGCAAATATACCCTTTCTCTTAGAGCCTGTTTAAAAATGGTTGAAATAAAAAAATAAAAGAGTTTCTTTCTCTTCTGAATAGTTATTTCCTTTGAAGTGACCAAACCTAAAAGAAATATACCCAACAGATTTGAAAGAAACCCAGTGGCAATATATGGAGAAAATTTTGCTCATGCAAGCACGCAAGCGAAAACATAACTTGAAAGAGATATGGAATACCATCTTTTATGTAGTAATAAAGATGGGATGTCAATGGCGTATGTTGTCCAAATAATTCCCTTCTTGGCAATTGGTCTATTACTATTTCCATATACTATCAAACCGAATATTGTACTTATTAGACCAGAATTCTTTCGATTTGAAGAATCAGTATAGACTTTAAGGTTTTAGGTATTTGCTTTATCGCAAGTGTTCATCTCGCTTTAAAACTCGAAGCTTTTGGACTCTGGTTGTATTACTCATTCAATTCGAATCATTAATTCGGACTATTAAATCATTAAATAAATGATCATTGTTCGCTTCGAAGATCAAGAAATGAATCATGCTTTCTTGAGAAAGAATGATTTTACTGTCGGTTTTAAAACTATTAATATATTCTTTATTATCTGTTATTAGCCAATTTAAATCATGCTGATAATGGTTCAAATATTTATTATCAATGCGGTACTTGTTTGACACAATCTTCATTATGTCTGTTGTTTTTATATTTAAATCTTTTAATTTTATTTTTAAATATTTAGGGTGGCTTTCTCCTATTTTTATGTTAATTAACATTAGGCGATAATCTGTCCTGATTGATAGTATCTCACTTATTAGATGATCTTTTAAAGTTCTTTGATTATCAATACGTTTTTGAATGGTATTAACTATCCACCAAGATAATAATGCAGTAATTATAATGCCAAATAAATCAATCCATTCAGAATACCCCATTTCCTCCTTAGTTATGTTGCTAATAGAAGTTAAAATTAAATCCATTTTTTACATTCTATTTTACTATCAACTATTCTGAACCAAGGTTTGTGTGTAATGGTTTTTTTTGGAAATATATTTTTCTCCCTTCTTTTTTCCCATTGAGGATATGTTTGTTGAGTAATCATGTCAATCCATTGAGGTTCCAGCAATGAAGCTACTTCTAGGTATGCTTTTACATTCGTGAGTCCGAAGTCATATACTAAATTTCCAAATGCTTCGTCTAAAAAGGATGGAGCAAATCCATCAACCCCATCTAAGATAATTGTTAATTTATCTTCTTTCTCAAAAGCTTCTTTAAATGCCGTATTCAATTTAGTATGATAGAAATCCTCTCCAGATTTTTCACTTATGTTACAATGTCTTAACCCTGTAAAAAGAGAATAATCTTTTGCTATATTTATAGTTGTCATAATACACGCTTATTTAAACATTCTGCATCCATTTCCCATTTGTATAATGTACCTTTGAAAGTGCGTCTTAAAGATGCAAATTTAATGCATCTTTCTGGATTCTCAAAATCTAGCATAACATTATTTGTAACAGCAACCAGCTTTTTGATTAATCCTGCATTAAAAGAACTTTTTATCCCAGGGAGACCTTTGTTACGATTAATTTCTTTTGACGAAGAGCCATATTTTTTATCAAAAGCACCCATTAAAATATCAATATCTGACTTTAAAGTAAATATATCAGCTAGTTTTTTCTGAAATTTTCGATATAAGGAATCTAATATACCTCTTCCTAAATCTATTGCAACAAATATAATACGATCATCTTCATACTTTATCCCCAATGACCATTGTTGATTAAACGCATAACTCCATTCTATGGAATTGCCGCATATTTCTTTTAACATTGATTTTAAATCCAAATTAGGCCTTTTTTCATTAACAAGGTGATTGGAAATATGTTCTACTGTATCGCTAATCTTTTTCATATGCTCAATGGATAAAATTCCACAGCCTTTTTCAAATATCATAATTTCGGTTTTCTCCGTATTCGAGAATTTTGTGCCATTTTTATCGTATTTTTCATTAAAGAAACCTGAATCTGATAGATATTTTAAGCATTCCTCATTTTCAGGAAGACTTCCTCTTAAAATAATATGATTATCTTTGAATTCATCGGAGATTGCAGATAAAATAAAGGCTGTAGAAAAATCGATTTTTTCGATTTTTCTAATATCAATAAACACATTTTTTCTTCCATTCTTTTCCCATATTGCATCTTCTTTTCTTAAATCAGAAAAGAATTTTGCACACGCCTCTATATTATCTAAAAAGCGGAAATCTATGGGGGCTGTTACTTGATGAAATAGATTATTTTTTTTCTTATTTTTTAAAGGAGAAACATACTTCTTATATTTCTTTCTATGCTGCAGTTTGAGACAATATTTTTTGTGATATCTCTTGTATTTAGATGTAGTGTATAGTTTTTTCATAAAAAATAGCGTAATGAAAATATTTCTTACACAAAGATACTAAAATAATTTTATAGCTCTTCTAATATTAATCCAAAAGTACATTATATAATGTAAGAATTCAGGTGCATTGTGAAACGTAAATCATTTGTGCTATGAGCATCTTTAGCATTTAGAGGCTTGGGATGTACTTTAGCGTGTAAGTATTGGTAAACCGTATCAAAAGCATATAATTCCAATGCTTACTTTTCCGTTTTTTATTAGATGTCTCTAAAAAAACTAGAAAAACATTCTGAGAAGATTTATAGATGTTCGTAGTTTTTTGATTTCCAGTTATGAGGTAAGAGTTCTTCCAAGTCTTTACTATAGTCTTTGTTGTAGCCATGTATGTTTTCCAGTACGTACACCATTAGTTCCTGAAATTCACTTCACCCGCCTTGCTGCACCGTATTCTTACGGATTATTGCTGTAATTATCATATAAATTTGTGGATGCTAAAGAAATGTATTACTGCATCCTTTTTATTCAGTCACTTTACCTAAAATTTTCAAAGAAAAGTATTATGTATTTGCATGTGAATACTTAATTTATTATCTTTGCAAAAAAGAAAAGAGTGTTGTTTTATGAAAACATTTAGGCAGGACATAATCGCACAGATAGAGCAAATAGAAGAAGGGCGCATCTTTACGTGTCGTGACTTGTCGTATCCTGCTAATAAATTGGCGAATGTTGCAGTTGCCCTTTCAGAACAGAGTAAGAAAGGAACCCTTGTACGTGCAGAGCGTGGTGCCTATTATCGGCCTAGAAAATCTAAATTAGGTTTGGGGATACTCCCTGTTTACCAAGATGAACAATTCCGTTATATTATCCAGAAATTAAACGGTTATTTGAGCGGTGCATATATTTATAACAAATTGGGATTGACCGAGCAAACAGCTACGACAATAACGATAGCAACTCCAAATCCTGTTCGCTCGTTTCGTTTTAAGAATTTGGAAATAGAGTGTGTAAAGGCGTACGGTGATGATTTCAATGATGCGAATACAATTTTGTATTTACGTTTATTGGATGCGCTAAAGGATATAAACCATATTCCTGGCTGTAGCCCATATGATGTGTATGATAGAGTAAAGGGGCAGTATTTCGCTGCTTTGCCATTAGAGGAACTCAAAAAAATGGTATCTTTGGCACAGAAATACCCACCTCGTGTCCGGAAGATAGTCAGTGATATGCTTGATGAATTGCATCACTTGCAATTGCGTGATGCTTTGGCAGGTACTATACTGACTACAACACGGTTTGAACTTAATTATAAAAGGATATAACCGGATATTGTAATGGATCAGCCATAAGTGCGAGCATTCAGCAGCTCCCTATTATAAAATCTTTGAAGCATACCAAAAGTCTACAGATATTCTTCAAAGATATTAAAGAAACTCTTGATTTCTGTTTGTGAAGCTAAATATTATTATCAAATCCTGATACGATAATTGGCTGTGACTATCTGCCTATTTTGACTATACAGAAAGTATTATGAAGCTTTCACTAAAAACGTGTAACCTTTTCTAATCTGTTACGTCTAATTTAGTGTGAATATAAACTAATTTAAATCCATAAAATATGGCCCCTATAAATTGCACCATAAGTTACATTAAAAACGTTGATAGATTAAGGAATATCGCATTTTTTTGCCGGTATGCCTTTTTTTTGTTGTTATTGCCAGTATTATCGAATCAGTTAAAAGCCCAATCACCGGGCGTGACCGTTGAGGATATCAGATTTGAAAGCGAGGGAGTCACTCTTGTTGGTACGATCTACACACCCCAGCATTCACATGTCGCGGTAGTTCTGGTACATGGTTCTGACCAGACACCTCGAATGAGAAATTTCGCATCGCTTTTGGCTAAAAAAGGCATTTCGGTGTTAACATATGATAAACGTGGAGTTGGTGAATCGGGTGGGATTTATGCCGGTCCGGAAGTGGGTACTAACAACATTGATTCTGCTAATCTCAACCTCTTGGCTGAAGATGCAACCGCCGCCATAAATATACTTCATCAGCATCAGCGGGAGAAAAATGTATCTATCGGTTTGGTCGGTTTCAGTCAGGCAGGGTGGATAATTCCCATTGCCGCAAACAAAAATTCGCTTGTGAATTTTATGCTGTTGTTTAGCGGATCTATGGTCTCAACTCTAGAGCAACTTAGGTTTCAGTTTTTTACAGAAGGGAAACCTGATTTTTGGGACAATCGCACCGAAGCAGAGGTACGAGAACACATACGTAATGCTGCAGATCGCTATCAATTTGCGAACACTGATCCTTACGACGCCCTTAGCACGCTCTCGATTCCGGGGCTTTGGCTTTTTGGCGAGAAGGATATACAAGTCCCAGTAAGACTATCGATAGAGCGCCTCAATGCACTCAAGGCACAAGGGAAACCTTACGAGTATTGCTTATTTTCAACACTGGGACATTATGTTTCGGGCTCTGCTGAACCGATTGACATTGCTGTTCATTGGATTAAAAATAGATAGCACTATATGAAAAGCAAAGCTAGGGTATGCATTTTCTTGCCCCCGTATTGCAAAATCCTTGAGCATAATCCTACATATATTCTTCAAGGATTTGCTTTGTTTTTATTAATCATTTCAAAAACTCCTAAAACATTTGGAGACCGTTAGGAGAAGCTCCGCATGATATTTTCGTTATTCATCAAATAAGCGTAGGGGGTAAACTTAGTGCTCAGCGCACGAGCGATACGGAAGAAACTAGATAGTTGAATATCTGCTTCTCCTTTTTATGCAGGGCTATATAACTTTGTTTTTTACTTATCTTCTGGGCTAATTGCTTTTGGGTAAGTTTAAGCTCTCTACGCCTGTCACGAAGTATTTCGCCATAATACTGCGCTATTGTTTTTTCATTAAAAACCCTCCTGGGTTGACGTACCATGTTCTCCGTATTTCTCGTCAAGCAACTGATTTGTTGTCTCGAGCTTCGCTGTTTTTTTTCATCTAACTGTATCATAATGCTAAGTCTTTTAATATTCGTATTGCTCTGTCTATTTGCTTATCATAAGCATCCGAACAGTACAATTATTAGTGCTATAATTCAGGGATCTAGTGCACTGAGACTCCGTTGTGGTCTGCAGTAACTTTGTAGAGTTACATGTATTATTTACTGTTGGCTCTTTGTTTATACAGTAAGATCAAAATAAACAATAGTTATTGGGCTTGAGTCTTCAATCGTTGGATAATATTTTCTTATATCATTTTTTAAATTATCTAAACAATTATATCCATCTAACTCTGCGTCAAGGTCACTTAAGTCGTTAAAAGTTTTGCTGTATTCTATTTTTCTAATTTTTACGTTAACTGGAGGTTTATTGCTGAATGTCAATGTGGTAATAATATCATTGAAAAAGACAAATCCATATCGAATTGTAGATGTTTTTTTCCTCGATATAACTAATTCATAATATGTATCTTTTAATCCTAAAGATTTTGCTGTATATTTGCGAACATTATCTGAGTTACTCATCGTATTGTATTTTTATTGCTATTATTTTTGATTCAGAACCAACATAATCAATGATTTTCTGGGTTGCTTCATTCGAATCATTGGCACTCGGTATTAGATGTTTAAAATCAATTTCATTTACTAGATTATTTGCATTATCATAGGTTCGAACTTCTTTTATAATGCCCCAAATACTATTGCCAGGTCTATATCCAAGTCTTAATTCGACTTTTCTTCCAACAATCAGGTTTTTTAAGTTATATTGTCCAACATTTAGTTTGCGGACTTCCCATTGTTTATTTCCACTTTTGAACCATTTATATGCTTCTCCATTTAGTGGAATGAATAATCTGTTTTGTGAATTTATTTCATTCATATAATAAAATTTTTTTATCTTTACTTTTTTGAATACTATGTTATCCTTCTCAAAAATTCTATTTTTTCTAATTCCAAGGATATTTTTATCTGGTAAGTTTACATTTAAATAGCCAACTTTCCTAAAGAAATCTTTTTTATACTGAAATAACTTAAAATCGCTAATATTAATATTCTGTTGGTTTAACTTGTTGGCAACATCTTCTTCTTTAATCGAAGTAAGAACTTCTATAAATTCTAATTTCTTATTTGGGAAAATAGAAAGTAAAAACTCAGGGAGTTGATTCAAAAATGCTTCTCCATATCCTTTCGATTTTTCTTCAATGACTATCCGGCTAATCCAGCATATACAATGGTTTGCGTAGTCATTCAATTCTTTTTTTAAATCTTTATTAATTAAATTTCCTGAAAAATATATTTGACGTCCAGTAGGTGTTGTATACGTTAGTTTTGATATTACAATAACACCTAATATGTCTTGTTTCCTCTTTAATGTAATAAACAATCCATTAGGGATGTGTTTTATGTAATGATAATCTTTAATAAGCCCTATTGCATTTAGATAGTCGTTATTGTTGTACACAAGGGATATTGTTAGTTCTTCATTATTAAAGATGAAATTTGCAATATTTCCTGATTTATATAACTTAATTTGTTTCCAAAAATCGTCATCATATTTCTCTGTATGCTCAACAATAATATAATCCTCATTATATTCTATTAAGGTATCCTGATTCTTGATAATGATTCCAACGGGGATATTCACTAAAATGCTTTTATTAGAATCAACCTCATCTAAAAGTAAAATGTTTTTTCTTATTAGTCTCATTTTTTTTATAGTTATAAATATTTTTAAATGAACTATAATGGATCATTAAATAATATAAATTGAAAAATCTATAAATTGATATTGTAAAATAGAAGGGTATACAAATAAAGAAAATATAACTAACAATTGAAATAAAATTTGAATACCATATTTCATTAGATAAATATGGTATATCTTTGCATATAGCGTAAATTATTGATGAAAAAACTGAAAGAGCGAAGATTATCATAAATTTGTTAATAAATGGTTTCATATTCCCTGCTTTTTTTATATTATCTTCTATTTCTTTGTCAAATTTATTTGGTCTTTCTGTGTGAGGGTCAATTGTTCTTTGTTTCTCTATTTCTAGTTTACATTTCTCTATTTCATCAAATATCTTGAAGATTGATGTAATTTGAGGCAATAAGCTCAATAGGCCAATGCCTCCAATTATTTTAAAATATATATCAAAACTGATAGGTACCATGTATGCTAATTTTGTTATTATAAGCAATCAATTTCATTATCTAAATTGAAAAAGGTTTCATCATTTATCTCTTTTATATACTTCTTTCCTTGTAAGGAAACTTCGCTTGCATGTTTTATCATTTTCATCCATAATTCACAGGATTTTTTTATACTGTATTCATACGGGAATCCACTTATTCCACCGCCTATGAATAAAGCGTAGTCATGATGTTGATAAATACGCATGCCGTAAATTAAAAGCTCAACATTTTTTAGATTGATATCATGTGTCATCGATGGTAAGGTTCTTTTGTCGATATTTCCTATTGACTCAGATAGTGTTCGATGTGTATGTATTAGTTTAGGAATATCTTGTGCTATAATTTCATCTGGGTTTTCTATTGTCCCCATTCTAGAAAGTATTGTCGAACCCGCATAAATAATATCACCTCCACAAAGTCTTGATAACTTCAAAATAACATCTCTTCGTATATTTCGGTATGATTTTATATCAGGAAAAACTGTAATTGCTGTTTTTTCGGGATATTTTTCTAGAATATTCCGTAGCTTTATTAATACATCAAATCCAGAGACTAAAACATCTAGTTTAAATATTCTTATGCCTGTGTCATAGGCATATTCTATTTTTTCTTCTAATAAATCTGGATTTCCAGTTATATTCACAGAGAATTTTGATTTACAGCCTTTTTTAATAACCTCTCCTATTACTTTAACTCTATCTTTGAATAAACAATAATCTGGATCCACAAGCCTTTCATCATCTTCTATAATATCAATATCACTCATTGAAGCCTCCTCTATGATTTGCTTGTATTGATTAATTGTCAACCCTAATCTTGGTTTTACAGTAAACGCTACTATGGGTCTGTTTTTCCCTTCCAAAGTTGGAGCAAGTATTTCATTTTTTAAAATATCTATTCCAGAAGTGGGGCCCTTAAAGAAGTTGTTTAAATTACTTTTGTCGAAAATTATATCAACAATTTCAATCTTTTCAATATCATTATTTGTTGTAATGTCACCAGCGATAGTCCCAATAAAATGATTCATTCCTTCTCGCTCAAAATTAAACATTTTGGCCTTGAATTCAACTTCAATTAAGCCATCAGGGTCAATTGTATAGCTTGGCTGATAATAGTCTGGATTATATTTTCCTAATTGTTTGTCTTTTTGGATCGAATTTTTAGCAGCAGAAAGCTCTGGTATAGATGTACCCCAACTGATATCTCTACAAATTGTATCCATGATTTCGGTTAGTTTTTTTTTGCATTTAGGGATAATTTTGTATTTGACTTTTATTGTTTCCATGAGTTTATATTTAGATGTTTGTTTTTTTTACAATATAGTATCTTAGTTTATAGAATTTAGCATTTGCTAAATAGAATTTGCTAAAAGCATATCAGCTGTTAATTACAGATAAACTTGTGTTATACAGTCGGTTTTTTATCAAATGAAAGTTTTTTATAATACTAAAATTTCGGTTAATTCTTTAGTTAATAAAGCTATTCTTTTTTCTACAAATATTGGAAAGTCTTTTAATTCAAGTTCATCGGGGAGATAGTATTTTTTCAATGGAATTGAATTTTCAGCGACCCAAGTATTTAAGCTCTTTGCATTTTTGGACTTATTTTCATTTCCATCAAGCATCTGCAAGTTGATAATTGAATTGAAATAATCCCAGTTAGTGAAATGTTCTTTGTTGCTATCATCGAGAATAATACCTCTTGCTTTCAATTTCTTTTCCGTGAAGACGGAAAGTGGATGACAATGATCTAAGTGAAAATCTCTATTTTTGTAATCCAACTGAGGAAAAAGTAGGGCTAAAATAGGAAAAGCATATCTGCTATCTTTGCTTGTATATAAAAGCCCTTGGATAAACTCTTCATCAACAGTTATTGATTTATTTGTTTTAGAGAGTCTTGTTGCTATTGCACTTGCAGGGAAAAGCTCAGTTCCTTTTGCAATTTCTTTCTTGATTGTATCTCTGATTGCTTTTAAAACGCCTTCTGCTTGACCTCCAAATATTTGGTGTAAAAGTACTATGTGAAGCCATTTTTTTATTAACGATCTGTCTTTTTTATAGGCTATTTTCTGGCAAAAATTTTCAATTCTATCTGCCTTGTATAAATAAAATACAATTGGTAATAGCGCATTTAGAGAAGTTAACGCGTTTGGGGCATAACCAAAGTCTGTAACCAACTGAAAAACCTCTCTAATTGCTAACTTTATGTTGCTCCAATGTTTCTCAAATTCTTTGGCGTTTTTGACGCTAAAGTTATTAACTCTGAACTTTATGTCGTCATTATATAGTACTAGATAGGTTCGAAGAATAAAGTCTTTATTTACAGAATATCCGTATTCTCTTACAAGTTCATCTACCAGTCCATTTATTTCTTTTTTTGCATCTAAGTTTGTCCAACCCATTATAGTTGTTGACATTACTAAGTCTGAATAGCTCAATGTAATTCCACCAGAATTTATTCTAATGAATATATTAAGAGCCCTTGTGAAATCAGAGCTTTCTTCCAAATAATAATGAATTAGTTTTTCTAAATGCACAATGTCGTGTAATTTGCATAAAATTTCTTGAGCTTCATTTTCTATGATATTATGCTTTTTAAAACATGCTGATAGTTGTGCTGTACCTTTAATTCCTAGAATATCTCCAACTTTAAACCAATTGTTATTAGCATCATTTTTTTCAGCTTCAGCCGGTTTTAAAAAAGAAAATTCATACATCTTATCGTCATCACTATCGTTTAGGTCATTTTTTCTGTTTTTCTTATATTTCAGATTTAGATATAAATACCTTGTTGGAATAGAGTATTCATTGTCCTTCCAAGCTAAGTTATAACCATGATAAGCATAAGATCCTTTTAATCCTATATAAAGGGCGGTTAATCTTTGTTGTCCGTCTAAAACAACCTCAAAGCTTGGTATATTCTTCGTTGAAACTTCCTCGGAACGAATCAAATAGCGCTCTCGATATTTCTTCAACATCCCATAAAACCTTTGGTTTTCTGCATTTTTCCCACAAACTCGCCAAAGTAGCATTGAGCCAATAGGGTAACCTTGCATTAGAGAATCAAACAACATTTCAATTTTACTACTTGACCATACAAAATCCCTCTGAATAGCTGGAAGTAAATACTGATTGTAATCAATCTTTTCAATTGCATCTGAAACGGATAGTGGCGGGAAGAATGACATAACTTTATTTGTTTTAATTCAGTTTATTCTAAGGTTACTTATTTAAAGATATCGCTTAATATCATGCAATGAATGCTTAAACACTTAATTTTATGTTGCAAGCGTATCTTTATGCTACATTTACAATATGTTCTAAAACAATAGCTTAACAGAGGCGCTATAGAGGAATTTGTAGTCCAATTATTATTGATTATTGATTTTTTTATTCCAAAACGCCCAAATGTAGTAATGTTTTTTGTAAAATGACAATAAAATCCATTTATTTTCATTTTAATTTATTCACAAGCAATTTCTTTTAGCAATTCAGCAACCTCACTTTTTTCATCCATGAATATATTTGCCTAAAATAGATCGGAATGGAAATAACTATTTTACAGAGCGATATAATGCCGGAGGTATACAAAATAACCGGTTATACAGGTAAGAATACAGGAGAGACGGATAAGGTCTCATCTACAGAAGATGAAAGCAATATCCTTTTGAGTTATTGGGGAGAAGCGGTAAGCGGACTTTCCGAAGTTATTACCCGGCATGGATATCTGAAAACAGACGGAACAGATAAAGCCATATTCGCATTCAATCTGCCTTCAAGCTGGAACACAAATGTTCTGGCCTCACTAACAAGATGCATGAACCAGTACGTGGTCAATTTCATTTGTAAGAGATGGTTTAACCTCTCGAAGAAAGATGAAGTAGCCTATTACGATAAGTTATGTCTTGATCTTGCCATTAATATCAAGAAACATTTAGCTGAAAGAAAGAAACCTCAAAGATCATAAATTATGGAAGGAAGTAAAACGATATCTACGGTTATAAAGCTCGCCGATGTGGTGATAGGAGTACAAGCAAATTCATATTATGCAGGAGAAGCGAGAAAAGATAACACTGAGTTGCTAGAAGCAGGAGCAAGAATTCAGGCATCCGATGACGAAGACGATCTTATTAAGGACTACATCAAAACAGGTGTCACCAAATTAACGAATGTATTAACCAAGATATTAGGTGAAACAACTTGTGTATGGGGAACGGATGATGTGACATTTACCACTAAGACAGTCGCTAATTTCATGGATAGTCAGAAAGACGCTCTTTTGCTTGCCATGAAAGACTATTTGGTTGACACTTGCCTGAGAGACTGGCTGGCCCTTATGAAGCCCGGAGAAGAAAAACTTTTTGAGAATAAACTGACTGAGTTGTCCGCTGAAATTAGAGTGTTGGCTTCTCACAGGAAAAAACCGGTTAGATCATGATTCAGTTTAATCTACTCGTTGATGAGATATTGAAAGAGGTTGATATGCAGACCTATTATGCCGGTGAATCAAAGAAACGGCAGGATGTGGATGCTGATATCACGCAAACAAGCTCCGATAATTACGACGAATTATCCGTGTTTATGGATACGGCTCTTAACGATGTTTCCGGAATGCTTTTGAAAAGGACCAAATCAAGTTCATTCACTCGGGATGAAAAATCCATTTTGTGCAGCATTGATCCGTTCACAGTGAAAACCAATGCTGAATATATAAGCACTCTTTTGAGAAAGGCTATTTTTGATTACGTGGTCAATTATATCGTTTATAAATGGATTGAGATGGTAAAGCCTGAAATGGCCGGCCTTTATTTTCAGAATATAGCAAAGCTGGAATATTCCGTGATTAAATATGTTGGTATGTTGTCCGGCCATCCGAGAAGAAGGTCTACCGATTTGGCTGGGATATAAGTAAAAGGGGGAAATTGATCCCCCTCTTTTGATGCTTTCTTGAGTGCATTTAAGTTCATTCTACCACTTCCCAATTTTCGGCAAATAATTCAATCATCGTTTCTTTCCATGGAACTCGGCCGAATCGAGATTCAACATACAAATATGGCGCAGTCATAGGCGGGGTGTAGCATCCCGATTCTCCATCCTTAGTCACATTATATATTTCTTTTCTCGGAAAGCAGCATCGTATTACAACATCCGTTTTCCATGATGGCAATCGCATTCCTTTACCTTTCTTTACGGCTTCAAGAGCTTCTCCAAAATTCTTGCCTGTTGTTATTGCGGGGAAAGTTGTTTCCACTTTACCGCTTGGCTCTTTCTGTTCATGCTTAATGACTATTCTACCTTCTCCGTAGATTACTCTTTCGTAATTATCCATAAAGCATTGTTTATCACATGCGATAATATTTCCCCTGTAATTCCTTACAATATAATCACCGACTTTAATAATGATATTGGTCTTATCTTTGATCATAATATAAATTTCACGATCACCCATAGGAGTTAAGGTCTCACGCAACTCAGCGTCATTTCCGAAGATTGCGCATAATTCTATAAAATTGTCCCCTGTGTACTGAACAGCTTCAACAAGGTTCTCATTTTCAGATGCTTTCAATTTGTATCTCTCCATAATATCATATGCTTCACCTATACAGCATTAGGTTTTAAGTTATCTAAGTCTATTATTATAAGATTCATCAACCACACACTCAACATAATTAATGGCCAAATCGGTTCTTACTCCTCCGACTAAGGCAATCATGAAGTATTTGAATGGTTTCGATTTATTCATTTTGGTTATTAAGTCTCTCACGTCTACCATTCCTTCCTTTCCGGCTACAAGAGAGAAATGCTCGGCATCATTAGATCCTAATATATACATCCCGACATTCGAGAATATTTCGACACCTTCCCCTCTATACTGAACAGGCTCTCCCCGAAGGTATAAATCAGACAATGACCTTTTGACGATGCCTCTTAATGCGGACTGAAGTATTCTCTTATGTGTATTCGTTCCCATCTTGATCGGGCGGGTAATAAGGCATATGTCCGCTATGCTTCGGTGTGAGTTCTGCAGATTCCAGACGGAGGTTATTATACTATTGTCCTCCAGTGTACTATCCGCTAAGGCCAATATGTCCGGATAGGTATTTATAAACGAATTTATCCTTTTAGAAATCTTGCACCATGTATCCGATTTAAAGCAATACACATAAGAATAGGAATAATCAGGATTAGAGACGATTATTTCCCTCTCTTGGTAGTTATATCCAATTCCGGCCCCACTGCAGTAATCGGAGAATATAGAAGCGGAGGCGCATGAATCTAATTTGGCTATCTTCATGATCTTAGGAATAATAGGAGAGGAGCCGATGCAGCTAGACAAATACCCATCTATTGGAGTAGAGATGTTTTTTACCGCGGTTCCACTGATCAACATTAATCCCTGTTCCGTGGCAAAAGCGACTTCTGAATCTAATCCCTTAACGGAGTTGGGGTTATTGCATACGTCTCTGCTTACAGGAGATGAACTGGCGTAAACAACATCCGTTCCCACGTTCATAGCATAGATACCATCCTTACAAAAGACATATAATGGATATTGGCCAAACTGTCCTTGTGACAGTGCTGCCGTATTCGAACAAATAGCTATTATTTCATGGCTCGATGGCGTGTATGTTGTTTTGGACGGAAAATAGAATGGATTATTTAAGGCTGACACCTTTAGAACATGGGGCCGTATTTCGAATGTGTTTTGCTCTGTTATGTCGTCAACTCCATCATCCCAAGTCGAGATATCTCCAAAATCTATGGCCGTTGAAGTTGTTGAATTAACCCGTCCGGGTATTACCGTAGTGGTGTAACTTATGCAATACGACAAATTCAAATATTTGTGTGGAATCAGGGTAAACTCGCGTCTCTTAATAGTAATGAGAGGTACTGACGTTCCATTAACGTCTACATATCCGGTTATTACCTCTACGCAAATAACCATCTTATATGCCCTGTTGTCAGGATATACAAGAAACGGGGTGATGTTAGGATATGGGAATTCCGGTCCGAATTCTCTCTTTACGACCACGGTACCATTTGTGGAAACCAGATAGGTCGATATGGACGCTCTTTTTACATTTGTGGCTGTTGAACCTGCCGGATAAAGGTAGTCGGAAGGATACCCCTCATAAAACTTAGACTTCACATTCCCTAAGTGTAACCGGGAGTTATACACATACGAACATCCAGAGGTATTTAGAACGTGTGTATTTTCATCGTCCGTAAGCGTATTCTCGAGGGATATGTTATCGTCTGAAACATTTTCTATCCTATCGGTTAGGTTTCCCTTTAAATCATATTCGGCGATTTTATAAAACTGGTATTCTTTGGCAATATCCCTTCCTACTTCAAGGGCATCCTTAGGCGTATATCGATAGTACTTTCCTGACAATCCGGAAACTGATTCAGAAGCCTGTGTTTTTAATCCAATTTCATCAAGCTCCTGATCCATTATGCTTCGCGTGGCAAAGACATCAATCGATACGATTAAATTCCTCCATCCCTCTAAGTTTAAATTGGAAAATGCAAATTTAGGATAGAACCCAATAACTCCAAATTCATAGTAGTCCGTACCCTTCGTTTCAGCTGTGTATTTGGCCAGATATTGAAAGTTGTCATAAGGCCCTCTTTTCAGCGTCACTGTTTTCCAGAAATCTTCTTCCCTGCTGGATGTGGATCCGTATTTAAAAGTAACGGTTACAGAACCGTCATTTTGAACAAGGTATACGGGGGAATGCATAATGTAACTTCCATCATATAGTCTAAAGGCGTATCGTATTAAAGTCCTGTCAATGAAACATCCCTTTTTATTTAATGAAGAGATGCATTCGTCAAAAAAGCCGTATCCAATTTTAGTAAGGTCTAATCCCGGATCATATTCCGACGAGGTCGTCGGAGGCGCGCCTCTCTGGTAATATTCACTCTCTGTCACAACCAGATTATAATCGTACTCTTTACTTATTTTTAGTGTAGGCATTTCAGGCTGTTTACCTAAATACTTATACTCGCCATTATCATAAATACAATATACGATATGATCCTCCTTAAATAAGCAAACCATATATCCAATGAACTCTATCCTCTTTACTCCGGAGATATCACTTGATAAAATATAGCTGGTGGCGAAATCTTTGGATAAAACATCCACGCTTCCATCGGAAGAGCGGATAAACAAGTATTTATCCGTCATGGAATGGTAATAAGCGGACTTGTATTGTTTATCGAAATAGGAGAGTTGTATCGGGTTGCCTATAGGCTCAATGGAGCCGTCTTTTAGCCGGGCATTTATGAGTTCCATACATTCACCGTCTTTGGACATTCCATCGTCCGTGTTCCGGGTTATACCAAGGATTGGTATGTTGACTTTTGTTGCCATAGTTTTTATTGTAAAAGTATATCGGGTTGTTATTTGAGAGGTTGCTGTTTTAATGAATTATACACCAAATCTTCATAAGTCATATTCCTTACTATTTTCAGGTCTAAAGCATTAAAGATTCTCTCTACATTTTTTATACCCAAGTTATGGGTGCTATTTTTAGTCAAGGCGCTTTTTAATGTATTGACATTTATTCCGGATCTAAGCGCCAGTCCTCCAATACTCATATTCCTGATTCTCATTTCTTCTAGTATCGCTTCTTTTACCATAAGTTTTTACGTTCTTTGATCATGACTACTATTAAAAGAACAAGGGCCACTGATTCCATTGCCATTGCTATATACTGAGATGTGTTCATCATGTATGTTTTAAAATGATTCTATGAAATTCTGGGTTACGCTGCCAATGTTCTTTTCATTTTTCTTCATATAACGGAGGATCACTGGCACAACTAGGACAAACGATATCTCCATATTCGTTCAGTTCTCCATATTCGGGAGAAAAAGTCTCTCCGCATATAGGGCATACAATATCTTCTTCTATAAAATCCATGGCTGTTTAGTTTTTATCCAATCCTGTTATATCTACAATATTCATTTGCCTAACCATTTTCAGGCACTTTAAAATATCTTCCTGAAAATCGATGAAGTCTTCATCCATATTCTGTTTCTTGAGATTCTTGATTGTAAGCTCCTGCAATCTTATGAGTGCATCAGGAGTATTAACTAATTCTAATGTGATAATTTTCCTTCTCATTTTCGGTCTTTAATTAAATTCTTCATTTTTATTTATATTCTTTATTTAACCCGTATCTTTGATTGCGTAATAAATATATTTTCATGGAATATCATCGTATATCTTTTATTCACAACGACACAGAGTATTCTTTTATCAAAGCTGTAAAGGCGGAATTATCGGGATTTTCTCTAGCATCAGTCTGTCGATTAGAAGTCCAAATTTATATGAATCAACATAACCTGAAAGGCGATTATATACTAACCGGCATGGCTGAAGTTTGATTACCAATTGCTTCATCCTTTTTCTCTAGAATCAAATGGCTATTCTCTGCCGGATAACACCAATATTCTTCTTCACAAGTCCGACTATCCGGTCATGATATTCTGTACTTTTATTGCAAACACCACGGGACTGGACCACATCGAGCGTTTTTAGATTGACCTCTACTGTCTCGATGCGCTTCTCACCGACACGTGCAGAAAGGATCAGAGAATTCTCTTTCAAAAAATACTCGTTGGAATAAACGCAGTGATGCATCGCTGTACCTTCTTCTTTGAACTCTTCAACACTCTTAAGCGCAACAATCACAATTTGACCATCAGAGATGTGCAGATCGAAGAACTTAGACTTTTCTTTAATGTAATTTTCGGCAGCATTTTTAAGTGCAAGCATTCGTTTTATATTCCTTTCACGATCTGCCTTTTCATCATCTTTTTTCTTCTTCGCAACATATAAATCATGCGCCTTTTTTAGATTCTTTGGACATACGTAATGTGCGTTGCGAAGATCTTTGTGATAATGGGAAAGCAACTCTAAATAATCAAACCATATTGATAAATCCTTGATGCTATAATTATTACGAAGGCATATTTTTATAGATGGCCAATGCGCTTCTATTTTATAGCTACTTCCGCTACAATAAGACAATAAATCATATTTTCTTGCCTTGAGTAAAGTTTCGGCTTTGTTGTTATAACGCAAAACATTAATTGCTCTAAGAAAAGACAAACCTTGTAATTTGTGATCTATTCCGTAGCGCATATATTCAGCTTTAAACTCAGACATTGGATGATATTTTTCAGGATATATATCATTTGAGCAATTAGAATATCCTCCTATGATTTTCTTTCTTATCTCCATATCTCCACACCAACCAACACCTCCCATAACATGACCTAGCGCTACAACTTCTCGCGTATTATCATCCTTGATCCAATGTTGTAAAACCTCATGTATGAAGTAGCTTGGTGCACTTTCATCTTCATAATATGCATACAGTTCAAAGTTTCTGATTACCTGAAATTCTCCGTATATTTCAGCCTTGGCAATATACATGTGTTGTTTATCTGTTCTTTTTCTGGATTGCTCTATCTCTAATTTTGTGCCGCAATGAGGGCAAATAGCTCGTTTACGTTTAACTAATTCTGTTGAAAAACGTTGTCCGCAGTCCATGCAGAGAACACGTGTTTTAGTAGCATAACCTTTATGCTCCAAACAACCAACTTTTACCCATTCGAGCATCTCTTTGTCTATTTTCCATAAGTGTTGGCTATAATCCAATACTTGATGTTGAAGTTTTGTTTTCGGTTTCATAGCTTAATATCTGAACGACGTAAAATGTATAATTACACAAGGATTGTAAATAAGGTCAACTTTATTGAACCATGCCCGCCAATCATTCACCTCTAAACCATCATTTAAGGCGATTTGAGAACTCGTCAAATAAGGTTTCGGATTATTATCGATATAATACATGGCTCGCTCTGAATTGTCATCATTATCTATATATTCCATGACGCTTAGTTTTTGTATCCCAATGCCGGAATCCTTCGTCAAATCACAAACGACTTCTTGCTTGCTCCGATAAGGTTTACCCGACCATTGGCGGATAGAAAGAATAACTCTACCATCCTGAACCTCTTTAATGCGTTTCTCCCATAAAGGAAAGTTCTCACGAATCGTATGAACCTTTTTAATTATATAAGGATTAACATTACTATTATCAAGAGCTAATAATAACTTATCCCTAAAACCAGTTTCTTCTCCTTCTCTCGGATGCCCTTTCATAAATTGTTTTGAAAGAGTGATAACATAAGTTTTTATTTTTTCCATCTCTATTCAAATAAACTCATTTGTTCAACGACCTTTGATTCTTTCTTCTTAGCCGCCGGCTTCTTCTTGAGTAAAGCATGCTGTTCATCAACTAGCTTTTTCATTGCCAATTCATGAGCTGCTTTCTTATCTTCTTCTGTAAGCTCTGCAGAGTGATTCACAATGACCTTACAATTTACAGGCTTAACATTTTTAATATCGTCCTCATCGTAATAATGAACGGCCATGCCGAAGATTTCTTCATCACTGAACCCATTACAGCCGCTTTTCTGTACCTGCTGCAGAATGAAGTTGCAGCATTCATCAATGTTCTTGTTTTCTTTGGCATAGGAAACGGCAAACAATTCATCTTCCTTTGCCCGTTGTTCGAGATAAGACTTGATTGTCTTTTTAAATACATCACTTGTTTTCATGTGCTTTTCCTTCAAAAATGAATAATATACGGTTGCACGTATAGGTAGCGTGTAACTCCTTTCTTGTTCTCTCGAGATCATCCGTCTCTATCGGCCCATTGATGATTATATGGGAATCATCATCAGCGATTAACTTTGCTTCTTTTATTATCATAATACATAGCTTATTATCTGCATGGCCACAAAGAATGCAATCATGCAGAAGATGAATTTTATAATTTGCTTCATACGTTTAGCGAATTTGATTTAGATAGGAATCTAATATATCACAAGACATATTTAAGTTAATACGCATTCATATTACGTTAATACGTTAACTAGCTCTTTCGATATATTAAACCATGTTATAAATCGAGCTATAATGCACTGAATATTTGGTGGGAGCCCGAATATGGATATCTTTGTAGTGTGTTTTTCATAGTATTAGATTTAAGGTTAACAAAGATTGGTTGCTCGTGACGAGTAGCCTTTTTTTTATGCCCATAAATCATCAAAGTGTGATTTTTTATTATTTTCCAAGACTAACTCTATAAAACATGAATTATGGAAAAAAACAATGCGAATAAAATAATGATCTTAGGTGCTGCTTTGATATGTATATCGAACATACTAAACTTTTTATCAACCCTATATCCATCGCATCTCATTAAATTCTTTCAAGGGGTCGCTCTAGGCTTGGGAGCGGTAATTCTTGTTTGGGGTATCGTGAAAAAATTTAAGAGCATAATGTAGCTACCCTTATCATTTATTCCTGATTCGAAGAAACCCTCTTTTCTCCGTTTCTTTTAGTAGCGGAATATCTTCCTCCCGTATTTCTGCAGGAGTTTCTCCATTGACAGTTGTGTCGGGTGAAAGATTGAATTTCTCTCTTATGCGCTGGATAGATTCAGCATCTTTTGTTACCCAATAGATGGTTAGTTTCATTTCTTCTGCCTTATATTATACTCACATAGATATTCTCCTATATCTGTTTCGGGGCTTCTCCATGCCGGTCGTCTTTTGCCACCGTAAACCAAATCCAAGGCGTCTTCTTCTCCCCTCCATGCCTTCCACCATGTTTGAGGTGGATACTCCTTTGGTAAATCCGGGAAAAGAGCACAGAATTCATTAAAATCGCTCTTTGCTTTTTGATTGATTTTTATCACGGAATTAGCACCAGACACAATAGCTTGTCCTGCGGTGCTTATTTTCATGAATCCTTTCTCTTTTCGCTGCTCGATCAACTTTTTTTCATTTCTGTCGATAGCTTCGTTTCTCTCTGTTAGAAAACGCCTTGCTGCCGTCATCATTTGCTGAATATTCAGAGAACTTCCCCATACGAGTTGTCCGTACTTGCCGATCTTGCAGCCCCGAAAGAAATACGATAATTCAGCCAGATTCAGGTAGTAGTACTCTGTAGCGATAAGTAGTGAAGTATCCGCAAACTGGTATGTGGTAAGTCCTGTATCTGCGTTCTTGCACAAACTGTGCAAGTGTTCTGATATGATCTTTATCACCGTATCGTTCCCAAAAACGACCGACACGTCGGCCAGAGTTGGTATCTGCCCGTTGGCTGCGATGACCTGTATGTCGGTAACGGATTTTATTTGTGCAATGGCACCGCCCCATTGTTCAACCAATTCGGACGACGTTAATGAGCTCTTTAATTCCTGCTGAATCGGTGTTAGTTCCCTTTTCTTCGTTTGCTGTATCGAACGGACCTGAGAGGGCAGTATTAGCATTTTTGTTTCTTCCATTGAATTTCTCTTTATTTGCCCATGTGGCCAGTCTTTTTGCGACTTCCCAAGTGGGCTGTTTTTCAAATCGCATCTTAGTTTCACTTTTGTTCATCTCTGACCAATAGTCGAAAAAAGCACGGATCATTTCCTTCCCATATTTTTCCATGTATGGAACAAGATCTTTCCCAAAGTCTTTTCTACGTGAGAGAGTAGCAGCTTTAGCTGCGGCTAATTTCTTGGCTTGTTCGGCTTTCTTTTGCTCTACGTTAGTAGAGTTTTCTTTAGGTTTAATATTCTTTCTATTTACTTTCACTTTACTTTGTGTACTTTCGGTGTCCGAAACTCCATTTTGGATATCCAAAATCACGTTTTTGATATCAGATACTAAATATTCTACCATAAATTCAGTTTCTCCACGTTTATAAACAGCAGACTTAAAACGTTTCTGTATTCCGTGAGAAGTAAGTATCTTGTATTTTTCGTAGATATCTTTATCGAAAAATCCGACTTGCAATGCCTTTAGCAATACTTCTTTTACTGAGCCCTCGGAAACCCCGACTGTGTCGGCAATAACAAAAGGCAAATCTTCGTCCCACACGATGTAATACCCATTATCTTTATAGATATTACACAGCAGACAAATAAGTATAGAAGTTGAACTTGCGCCACATGCTCGCGATATTTTTCTAACTTTCACGTCATTAAAGAAACCGACATCGAAAGGAAAGTAATCTATTCCTTGTTTAAGCGGTCTTGCCATATTTTACACTCCATCTTTAAATTGGAAATATCTCAAATTCAATGCGTGGATTTGTTTTGTCGACAAATTTCTCGGCTATAATTTTCACGCAATTTCGATCGTTCTTGATTGCCTTGCAGCTCTGCAGGCAATCCAAAACAATTTTCATGCAGTTATCCAGATCGGGACGTTGATTCTCGTAGAAAACATTTAAATGGAGTTCAAATAAGCCATTTATCATTTTGCCCCGATACTGGTTGCATTGCAGGTAGAAGGACTTTTCATAATCTTTCAGGGTTGTCTGTTTCGCAAGGCTTCCATGGCCATTTAGTGTTACAACCTTATAGCTATTTGACTTGCTTGGACATTTCCCGTGTATAATCTGTTTCATATAATTTAAAATATCTGTTTGCGGCAAGTTTATCGAAGGATTGAACCTGCCTGATTAATTTTACCTGCTGTTTTCTGAATCCGATATCATTGTCATATCTCCTGTGGCATTCCCGGCAAAGACGAACGAGATTCCTTGGCTCTGTATAATGTTCCGGCCAAACTGATTTCGGGAGTAAATGAGCTCCGTCGCCGGTTGCTCGTCTGCCGCATATAGCACAAAAGAGCGGTAACTCAGATTTGATCTTTGCCACCGCTCTGTTTCTTTGAGCCTGTTTGTTACTAATCTGTTTCATAAAATATAAATTTAGAATGTGGACTATAGCGGAATCGAACCGCTGTTTTCGGGAAAACACCCCGATGTCTGCCTTTGACTAATAGCCCGTTTTGCCCCGCACGCTTGCGAGGCCACTAAAATTAAATGTATCGGTTAAGTATAAATCCTAAAGAGGGCTTACACCTCACGCTGTCCTTTACAGCGGCATTGTTAGATTAATCTGCAATATTGCATTGTGGAATAAGCAGGGTTCGAACCTGCACAAGTATCGTCTGATTTCCGTCGTTCGACCGTGCGCTTTTGCTTATCACACGAGTTTAATCTATTGGACCACTACTTTCAGCTCGGTCTTGGTGACATCCTGCCATATGCGCACTTTGGCATTCCGTTCACTGAGCTTTCATACCGTACACTCCATTATTCCGTTATGCCTACGCCATACCTGACGTAGGACTTTATTATTACTGCTCGATAATTACGATATCGGGGGCAATAACTTTGATTGCCTCCAATTGTTCATCAATAACCCTGTCTTTGTACTCTTCGATTGCTTCGTTGGCACCTGCAGAAACAAGAGATAGAGAAACGTCCCGCCCGTCAACATCCGCATAGATCTCGACCTCTATCTCTTCATTTGCAAAGCCTTTGAATAAAGGAATGAATAGTTTGAAAGATTTCGGCAAATTGGAATCAACCACTTGAGAGTAGTTATCTACCTTACTGCCATTTTCTTCTTTGCTTCTTTCAATATCCTGATTAACTTTTGCTTTGAAGTTTTTAAGGATGGACACAAGCTGCATGTTTTGGGATTTGTCAGTAAAGAATGCCCGGTGCATCTTGATGAATAGCGAAAGCTTGTTTGGCTCCCAAGTATTATCGGTATTGATGCCGAATTCTTTCATCTCTTTTGAAAGCTCAAGTCTACCTGATACACTTGCTTGATAATAATTGGTTTCATCAATTGTCAAGGTAATAATCATATTATCCCTGTTTACCTTGATATTAGCTGATTTCTGATTGATAAGCCCGATTCGCTTTTCCAACCATTTTAAGGGAGAGTCAATTATTCCACTAATAGCCACGCATATAGGTTCTTTCGGGTCTAAAGCGACCGGGGCTTTGCCCTCTCTCAATACAACTTCGATGGGCATACCGTTATAATCCTTCGGTACCACTACATTTAATTTGTTTTCACTCATGATTCTGTTCCTGTTTTATGGTTAATATTAAAAATTGTTTTTTGCATTTCCTGTGGCATAATCGGGCGCGAATAAACAAGCTCACCAAGCTTATTATAGTACCCTACCATTTTTTCTTCATGATAAAGGATTTTGGCGCATTCCTGATCTTCCACATATTCAGAACCTTTCTTGATATTTTCAAGAAGTGTCTGCTTTATCACATTCAGAGGTTTAAGCTGCTCCTTATATCCTTCCATCACGTCTTTCTTTTCTATCTCAATGTCATTGATTGAAATAGAAGTTTCAGCGAGAGATTCTTTTTTCTGAGCAAGCTCGTCAGGAGTGAATCGGTGAGTATATCCAATCTCCTCAATAGCATCGGCATTATCCTTTAGGAAATTAAACCGATCATCCTCAGGTACTTCCTGAGCTAAAAATTTGTCCATAAGCTATAAGTTTTTAAGTTTATAAATATAAATTCTGACCGTCAATGCGGCATATTCTCGTGCATGGTCTTCGAATGTTTTTATATCAGTGTCGAAGAAGTTTGTTATAAGGAAGTCATAGAGCTCGTCTGCTCTTTCCTGAAGTTCCTTTAGATTTGTTTGGTCTATTAGCATTTCTTTTAATTTCTTTTCCGGCTAAAATAAAAGGGCGCAACTTGTTATAGTTTACGCCCTCGGAAGTGAGTTTATCAATGTGGGTATCAATGGCCTGAAGTATACTTCGTACGCTTGAAGCCCGTAACGTTACTGTCTTCATGTGATCGAATTTATGAGTTCGTTGAAGTATTGGGTATCTTCGGGAATATCATCGTTTGCTCCTACAATCGTATTAGCGATATTCCTTTTGGATTGTATCATATTATATATCCTGCCGTCAACCGTGCCCTGTCCGAGAAAATATCGGCATGTCACGGGGTATTTGGCACCGATTCTATGCGCCCGGTCTTCACATTGGCAACAATCGGCATAAGTCCATGGGAACTCGATAAATGCGACGTCGCTGGCAGCCGTAAGCGTGAGCCCGACTCCGGCGGCTTTGATCGAGCAGATAATTAACTTACGGCTATCGTCATTCTGAAAAGCATCCACGGCATATTGTTTCATGGTCGGACTGTCTCTTCCTGTTACGGACAAAGCTTTTGGAAACGCTTTTTTTAAGTCATCCACAATATCATGGAGGGAACAGAAAAGAATAAGCTTCTTTCCTGTTGAAGTGAAGTCTCTCACATAATCTATCACATATTTGATCTTGCCTTTGGCACAAATACCACGCAAAGCCATAAACTTGACTAAAGCCTCGTTCTTCAACTTTCTCTTTATCTCCCATTCCGTAGCTTGTTTGTATTCCCGAAGATACTTTTCAAGATCCTGATAAGCTACGTCGTATTCGTCACGATTAGTAATGTCCGTGTAGATATCACATCTTGTTTTTTCAGGAAGTTCCGTGAGAACCTCTTTCTTCTCTCTTCTGAAAAAGCATTTATCATAGAGTGATTCTTGAAGTTCCTGCAAGTTGGACGCTTCTTTATCTCCTGAGCAATAGTTTAAATAAAAGCCTCCCACGCCTCCAAACTCTTTCAACCGATCCATTATCGCCAATTGAGATATTAAATCGCCGGGCCGATTGACAACCGGAGTTCCTGACAGGAGAATTATATACTCCTTTCCGATGCATATTCCTTTGGTGAATTTGGTTTGTTGGGCACCGGTATCTTTAACCCTGTGGGACTCGTCAATTATAACCGACTTAAACATCCTGATGTATGGAGAGAATACCACATCTTTCAAACGCCAGTTCTTTTTTGGCACGTCCCAGACAAAGAACTTCTTAAGAGATTCATAATTGACAATCGCAATGTCGTAGGTTTTCATCTCTAACAGGTAGTTCCATGTTGTTTTCACGGAATCATTAAGAACCAGCGCCTTACGGTGGGTAAATTTATCAAATTCCCTTTGCCAATTGATTTTTAGGGAAGACGGACAAATGACCAGACACGGGAATGCGTTTGCGATATCCACTGTCGCCGCCGCCTGAAATGTTTTCCCTAAGCCGGGCTCATCCCCGTTTATGAATCTCTTCAACTCAAGTCCTTTGGCAATACCTTGTTGTTGGTAGTGATAAGGCACAATTTTCAGATTGTGTTTTATACTTAATTCCGGCATATCTCTCATAAGAATCGATATAATTCTTCCTCCAATTGGGGATACATAACCCCTTTCAGATACACATTAATAATTTGATTTGCGGCTCTCTTGTAGAACTCTTCAAACTCGTGTTGATCCATTTTATCAAAGGAGATGGAATGAAGAGCAATACAGCCAAGATTTTCATATCTGACAACCTCATAAAGTTTCAAATCAATCTTTAATCTGATGAGAAGATCATCTTTCGTATAGATGCCCAACTCTTTTTGAAGGTTTTCATTCAGATTGTCAAAAGTCAGACCGATGAGTGCGAAGAAGCGTTTATGAAATTCGTAGTTCCTTGCATCTTTAATATCGGCTACCACATCGCTTCCTGTTTTAAGCTTTTGCTTCTCATCCATATCACTGTCATACAGCGGGATAAGGCCGCCCTCTGTAACTCTACAATATATTTTCATGCTATCATCCAATATCGGAAAGCTAAGTCTTCATACTTCTCTTTACCACGTTTATATATTTCACTGTCCCTGTTTATGAACTTCTTGAATATCCTGCAGTTCTTCTTGCTGATGGCATATATGAAGTCTCTGTCGCTTCCTGCAATATCCATATACCAGGCACGTGATCTGTCCCAATCAAAGAAATCCACCGCTTCATCAAATTGCTTTTGAGATTCGGCAAAAGTCGTTTTAAGGTCTCCTCCAAAGCCAAAGGCGGGTAGCCACCAGTCCCATTTACAGCGAGTATCCAACGTAAATTGAAAATCAGCGTAAGAGAATATCTGCCCTTTGTTAACCATAAAGCGTTGCGTATCGGAGTTCTCTAATACAGTCGCTAAAAAACGATCTCTCTTTGATTCTGATATTAAAGAATCATACATTTCTCTCGCCAGTTCAAAATCCGCTTTGTCATACCGGATATTATCGACTGTCAGTTGGAAGAAATTCACCCGCTCCGGTTCTGTGATGATAGCATCTACAAGAGTTCCGAATTTGAAAGCTCTCTCTTTATCCCCATATTGGATACGGGGGTAAAGAGTGTTTTTTAATTCGGTGAGGTCTGAATTGGAAACTTCACTTCTGTCATAGTAACTATCAGGATTCATTCTATTTTGCTTTTACATCATCTACATAGCGGATATACTCCGAGCTGATTTCTTCACCCTTGTTGGCCATCTTCTCGCAAAAGGTTATCTGGCTTTTGAACTTCTTCTCAAGTTCATCAATCGGGAGAGTTTGTCCCTCATTAATCCACCACATATTGAAAATATTCAGGAATCCGGCCGGATGAAGAACTTCGATCTTCTTCTTGACACTTGCTTTGACAGGGGCCGAAATATTGGCTGCCGTGGTATCAAAGAGAGTATTCATGCTCTCCTGTTGTTTCTTTACTTCTATTTCCTGCTTTTGCCTTTCCTGTTCTTTTCTGCGTATTTCTTCCTGCCGTACCCTCTCTTCCTTTTCTTTCAACTTTAGTTCCTTCTCTCTTTCCGCTGCGGCTGCGGCATTGACCTTTCTCTGCTCGTCGATCTCTCTAAGCTCCATTTGCTTTGATGGTAACAATCGTACAATGTTGCTGATATTGCCTTCCATCTCAAACGAGAACTGCTCTTCAAATGCTTTTCTTTTGCTTTCAATTATCTCTTTCTGAATGCTCTTTACTGTATTCAGGTCAAGAAGAATCGGAAGCATCTCATTTGATACGTATTTAGAAAAGAGTTCCGGAGAACATTGGGTAGGAAAGTTTTTAATTTGCGCTGATACGTCTTCAAAGTTTTCTAAGGTAACAGATGTGTTTAAGCGATTGAGTTCGTTAATTGAATGTGTTATATACCTGTTTAAGTATTCCGAGAACTCAACCTCAATTGCCGCTTTGTAATCGGCTTTAGCCTGATTGACTTTAAGTACCCTTTCTTGCCTTTTCCTTTCTTCCTCCTGCTTTTGAAGTTTCATCCTTGCATATTCGTTTCTTTTTAATTGTAACTGATATGCCACTGTCCCCGGACTTTTAATATCTATCTCTTTTTCAAGAGAGGTAAAACAGGACCTTACCTGATCAAAGAGCTTGGTTACCGGACTTCTGCGCTCATTCATGACTTTCAGTGTCTCGCCAACCCGATGAAGGTAATTAGAAATTTCTGTATCTACCTCATCATTCATATTCTCCGCTTTAGCCAAAAGCGTTGTACCGAATGAATTACACTTCTGTACGCTTGTCTGGTTTGATAACAGGGCGTTGGGAGCGAGCTCCGCAATACTCTGTATGTTTTCTGATTTTATTAATTCTGTGCTCATAATTAAAATGCTCCGTTTTCTTGTTCGTTTACTTCTACTTTAATTCCGCCGCCGATATTATTGACTTCATCACCGAATGGTGCATTCCTTTCGCTCTGTTCTTCCGGATTCTTTTCCGAAACATCGTTTGCTATTCCGTAGTCTATATCTTCTTCTTGTTCGGTGGCGAGCATGGTCCCGCGCCCAATCCTGATTTTGGGATAAGCAGAAAAAGCATGTTTTATCATTTTCGCCCCGAGAAATCCTGAATCTATCCCTCCGTTCTGTGAGGAGTATAACGAGTTGGCAGCTTCGACGTATATTCTTCGATTATCATCCCATTTCTTGTTTGCCTTAGCTGAATACCCTTTTAGTCGTTCTATTTCGTCTTCAAGCATCCATGAATAATCAATGGAACCGTCCGAGCGGACTATTTTAATGAAAGCTCCGATGATTTTGTTACTCTTCCGTGGTATGCAGCATTCATAGTCTACCACTTTTTGTCCGGAAACGACTTTGGCAGAGAACGTGTCTCCCTCGTACATGATAACCGGATTGTCTGCGTAACGTATCTGGCCCACACGTGCCCTTAAAGCCAATTCGCCATACCCGCTTATCTCTAAGATACATCTTCCCTCATAAACGGGTTTGTTCTGTTGGTTCACGCCAATTTTGTAGTTCCTCGGGCGTAAGTAGAGTAGGGGCTTATTACCCGGTTCAAGGCTCAATCCGCACACGGCAATGTCCAGAAAAGCATTAAAGATAGAGAAGCGGGTACACTTGTTTTTAATCTCGGCACTGTCACTTACGATACGATTGAAATAATATTTTTCCTTTGCATAGGCGGATTCGCCCTTTCCTTCTCCCCAGATTGTTTCATATATCTCAATGAACTTCTGTTTCACGTTCTCATCATTAGCTATTTCCGTGGGGGCTATAGCATTGATCTTTTCCAATGTAATTGCAAAATTTCCCATATCTATAAAATTAAATTTAATATCTGCTTAATCCTTGAACCCTGCACAGTTCATCGTAGTCCATTCCGACATCGTAATCCTCGTTTTGTTCTCCGTTAAGAGATTCAATATCCGCATTGATAAGAGCTAATATCTCCGCTTTAGAATCGGAATTATACGCTTTCGTAACCTCCGCTTCTGTCATCGAAGAAACTTTTTCTAGTTCTGCATACAAATCATCTGGTACGGCATTTTCCATAATTAGTTTTTTATAATTTACAAAAAAGCTCCGAGGCGTATTCCCCGGAGCAAACAACGATTCACACTGTGCGATTCGTAACAGCACTTTTATAATCCTTCGGCGTCTTTTCGTCGTGTCAACCATTTTAATGGTACCTCGTGAACTATGAAAGTTTTTCTGCTATTGCTTATCGCACTCTCTAAAGGTTTGTGGAAACGGACAGATTCGAACTGCCGACTTCCGCTTGTGGTGCTCTCCCGTTAAGCTAAAAGTATCTCGAGAGACTTGAACTCCCAACCTTCCACCACACACGGCGCTCTATCCACTGAGCTACATTCCCGTGTTGCCTGTACCACGCTTGGCACAGGACTTTACTAACTTTTAAATCTAAATAAACATGACTAATCACTCTCACGAGCTTCATTGTTCCCGGATAACCGATCAAAGTACACCGGGATTATAGTAACTCCATAATGGAGTATGTTCATTTTATTATTTCCCCCTGCTGCTTTGGAAGATAAATCGTTCTACGGCTCTTTACAGGTACATTCATCGCTTTCTCTATAATGAGGGTATGCGCCACTTTAACGTCGTTGGATACGTTGACCGAAAATGGTGAGGGCTCCCGGTTGCCCGATAGTGAGCGGGTGAAATATTCGCTACGTTCGCTCGCTCTTATCCGATGCGTATCTCAACACATCTTCTGCATTGCATTCCCATCTTCCTTTTTGGTAAGTTTCGTATTTGGCAGTACGTATCTTTCCAGTGATGACGAGACGTTCTAATCTTCCTCTGCCTCCGACTATCTTCATCGCTTCTGTCTTTGAGAATGTGATGGCGTTTTTGCGGAGTACAGTGTATATGTCCTCCATGTGCATGAGGATATCTTTTATCTGTTGTGATTGCTGGAGCATTTGATGTATTCTTTAGCTATCTCGTAATCCGTTGAATTATCTCCGAGTCCTGCTTTTATTGAATCATAGGCCGTAGTTGGCATTGTATATATGATTTGCTCTGTATAGTCGGCTCTGCCTGCTAATCCTAGGATGAAGAGTAGAGCAATAAAGCCAAGAATGAATACAGCCAATTGTTTATATCCTTTTTTCATACCGACAAACTTTTCTGATGATGAATAATAGTTTTCTTAGAATATTAAATCCTTTCATGAAGTTCCTCAATGAGAGTCTCTGGTGGATTATACATATCCGGCTTTCTTAAGATTTGGTTTATAAAATCCACCTTGTTTGAGAGCTTCTTTTCTTATACGCTGAGAGAGTTCTGTTTCGGTAATGCCTCTAAGGGCCATTCTTATAGTTTGATCAGAGCATTCGAATAACTTTGCCAATATTGTTGTCATGCCTCTTTCTACAATAATCTTCTTCATCTTTCTCTTATTTTAAAATTGTTTATTAAATTTGCAGTTCGTATATCAATCGTTGAATTGTATGTTTATTAGTTGTTGGATTGATTACGAATGCAAATATAAGGTCAAACGACCTATAATCAAAATAAAACCAGATTAAAGTTTGGTCAATTGTCCTATTTATAATTAGTATAAATAATAAAATAATGGAAAGTGCTGTATTAGAAAGGGTTATGTATCTTATTCAAGTAAAATCAAAATCAAAAAGGGATTTTGCTTTTACTATTGGTATGGAGCAAACAACCGTAAATAACCAGCTTTTAGGCAAGAGATCTATTTCATTTGACCTTATTGATAATATCTTGAAAGCATTCCCGTCTGTTTCATCTGAATGGCTATTACGTGGCATTGGGGATATGGAAATATTGGAATCTGAAAAGGATCAAACTCTTGAAGACTTGAAGGAAGAACTGGCTATGCTTAAGGGAGAAAATAGAGTGCTTCGTGAGCAATTGGGCTTCCGAGAGAGGAAAGGCCACGAAAGTGCGTAATAATTGATTTTAATACCAAAAAAATAATAGAATGAAAAAGATTCTATCTTTTTAGGTCCACCTATTTATATCGTTTATTATTCTTTTTTTTTAAAGCATAAGTGCAATGAAGCGGTTTTTATTTTTTATAAGTGTACTTCTGACTGTATCAAACTTACAATCTCAAAATACAATAGATAGTTATTATTATGATGGACAGTTAATCAAATTCTATAATACTGAGCATTATTTTATTTCTGCATACATGCAACCGGTTAGTTATTATGGTGATTATTATGCTATACATCTTTCAATCTTAAATAAGGATATTCCACGATTTGATTTCATCCCAACTAATCTTATAGCCACATATGAATATAGGGAAAAAGAAAGAGATGGAAAGGTCTTAACTTTCGAAGAATATAGTGAAAAGGTTAGGAGTAAACAGGAATGGCAAGAGGCACTGATGGGATTAGCCGTTGGATTTCAAGCTTTTGCCAATAACGTGGAACAGATAGGCAGCATGAAAGTTGTTTCAGGAGGACAAGTTTCTAACATATCAATCTATGATAACGGATCAGGCAAAATCCAAAATATGATGAATGGTGCTAGGCAAGTTGAAGCAGAGCATTTGAATGATTTGGAAGTAATAAAGGATGGATATCTTAAAAGACACACTTTATTTAGGAATAACGAATTAATGGGCTATATAAATATTAAATATCGCGAATGCGATAAGCTAACTTTCATTGTTCCAATAAACAATGAATTGTTTGCTTTTAATTGGGAGTTTAAACATGAGGATGTGAGAGGTAAAGATGATGTTTATAGATAATGGATCCTTTATATTCACACATCTTTAATCCTTTTATTGAATTGTATTACATGGTATCAACTAATAAATTTTAATTAACAAGGCGAGTTCAAAAAGAGGCTTTTGCTTGTCAAAACGCTTGTCGGAGGATTAAATACTTGCAAAGTTATCAAATTGATTTACACGCTATTGGATATTATTTCCGTGATATTCTTCTAAGGCGTGGGTCGCGCGTTCGAATCGCGCCGGGATCACCTCAGTTAACGGGCTGTAAATCAACGATTTACGGCTCTTTTCTTTCCTAGAAAAAGTTGTAATCTTTCAAAAAAAAACGGCAAA
>Ga0316604_10000315_pt1 | contig 66352 bp, 58 predicted proteins | sample OWC_soil_day20_C_FD_207650 | JGI IMG/M metagenome (GOLD analysis project Ga0316604, IMG submission 207650) | Wetland soil microbial communities from Old Woman Creek delta, Ohio, United States - OWC_soil_day20_CT | ecosystem: Environmental > Terrestrial > Soil > Wetlands | place: USA: Ohio... | reverse complement strand
GTATGCTATGATAATTATCTGCGTATCGAGAGACTTCTGATTCAGCAGACCGGAAACAGTTACGCCATCTAAAGTGACACTCCCGCTGCCCACTGAGGCGCTTACGGTCAGGTCTCCCGTTACAGACGTATTCGCCAAAGTGACATCCGCCCCGCTGATGCTCACATCAGAAACCGTTCCCAGCGTGTAGGTGCCGGGAAAATACAGGGTGCGGGAATCCGCATAGAGACGGTTGAGCAGGGTGACGGCCTCGGCGCGGGTCAGGTTGTCCGTGGGCAGGAGGTTACCGCCGCTGCCTACGACATAACCGCTGTTGATGGCCGCGGCTACCGCGGGTTTGGCCCAGCTGGCAATGTCCGAAGCGTCAGAAACCTGACTGAGAATGGACTGATCCGCTGCATCTGTGGAAAGCCCTGCTGCCCGGGAAAGCATTACAATGGCCTCCTGCTTGGATACCAATGCCTCGGGGGACATGGTATCCGAGGCGGTGCCGGTAATATAACCCGCCGCCAGTGCCTTGGAGACCTCGGTGTAATACCATGCGTCTGTTGAAATGTCCGTGTACTGGGAGACGGAGTCAGAAGTGGCTTCAAAGTCCATCATCCGGTTCACCAGCGTGAGATACTCGGCGCGGGTGATTTCACTGTCGGGATCGAGGTTGCCGTCGCCGTCGCCCGTCAGAAAGCCGTCCTCCTGCCAGTCCAGCATGACGTCCTGCGCCCAGTGGCCGCTGACATCGGTGATCTCGTCGGAGCCGTGGGCAGATGCGTTGATCATGAGTCCGGCGGCGGAAACGACGGTCAGGGTAAATATGCATAGTTTCTTACTGAATTTCATTTATGCCATCCTTTTCCTTATATTTTTGTTTAATTTTGTTTTTTTGAATCTTTGACGCAAGCCGGTTGCATTGCTCACCTCCTTTAAGGTTTTCGAACCCGATATGGCGCAGGTGCTGAATGAAAAATTGAGAGCACAGTCCTGTGAACAGTCCCGTAAACACCCCAATCAGGATCAGTGCCGGCAGATACCAGAATACCACGGTTGTTTTCATGACCGCCGCCGCGACTGCAATCTGTCCGATATTATGGGCAATGGCTCCCGCTACCCCGGTTACCCAGACCTCCCGCGCACCCACCAGCCGTCGAAAAAGCAGCAATGTCAGATAACACAGAAGGCCACCGCCCAGACTGTAAAGAAACACCGTCATCTGCCCGGAGAAAACACTGCCCCAAAAGATCCGGCACAGAAGAATGCCTAAAGCGTCTGCCGGACCAAGCAGGAACATGGCGCATACCGTGACAATATTGGAAAGCCCCAGCTTGATGCCCGGTATGGGGACAATGAGCGGCAGCTGCGCTTCAATCACGTGAATGATCAGCGCGGCCGCCGTCAGCAGAGCCATGGTGGTCAGCCGCTTTGTATTCATCGGCATAGCTCCTTTCATTGGCTTAAACCGTCAATCGAGTCAGACGACGTGTCGCCCACAATTTCGATTATCAAATGGTGCGGCAGGCAGACGATGGGCTGCCCAGGCTGATCAATCCAGCCTTGATGGACACAGATCTGGTCAGGGCAGTCAGCGTCAGTGATACAAATACGGCCTGTTTCAACAGAAACCGTATTTGTGCCCGTGTCGTCTGTGATATCAATGGTATAGGGAGTCTCAACCGCGCTTAAATCAATGCTGTATAGAAGCTGACCGTCCTGATAAATGTTTGCCACGGAGCCGTGCGCCGCTGTCGCGGAAAGCAATAAGGCGGCCGAGCAGAGAAGAACAATGCAGGCAATCAGGACAATCCAGGGAAGGTGCCGCCTCACGGCTGTATCACCGTGAGAGTGCGGCCCGTGTCAGTGTCGGAAAGGGTGAAGCTGTTTTCCAAGCCACTGGTGATGTAGACATCGCCGTCTTCTGTAATGAACACAGCCTCGAAATCTCTGTGTTCCCGCCAAAAGTCCGAAGCTTGATCCAATCCCATAACAAACAGGGACGTGGAAAGTGCCTCCGCGTATATTCCCGTGTCGGTAATAATGGAAACCGAGAGCAGGCCGGTTTTGGCGGGATATCCGGTTCTGGGATCGAAGATATGCCAGTAGACCGTGCCATCGTCGCCGGTAAAATAGCGCTCGTAGCCGCCGGAGGTAATGACTGTTTTGTTGACAACGGATACAATTCCCAGATAGTCGTCCCCACTGGGATCTTCAATTCCAACCCGCCACGCGGAGCCGTCCGGCTTGGCCCCCAGAGTTTGCACATTGCCGCCTAAATTGACCATGGCGGAGGTGATGCCGTTGTCGGCAAAAAGCTTGAGCAGTACATCGCCCGTATAACCCTTGGCAAGGCTTCCGAAGTCCACCATCACTCCCTCCGGCAAAGTGACGACGGAGGTGTCGGCATCAAAAGAAATGCTTCGGTAATCTACCGTTTTCAAAAGCTCGGTCAAGGTGTCCGCGTCCGGTATCTGGTATTCTCCCGTGGTGAAGCCCCAGGCCCGGACGACCGGATAAATGGTCACGTCCAGAAGTCCGCCCGTCAGCTGGCCGTATTTGATTCCGTCCTCCACCAGAGCCGCTGTGTCGGGGGACACCGTGGCTGTGCCCTGGGCGTTGAGCGCGTATATCTCGCTGTCCGGGTTGGTGGTGGAAAGCAGGCTGTCCAGGGCTGTAATCCGGTCTGATGCTTCTTGCATCAGGGCGTCGTCCCCGCCATAGGCGGTCAATTGCATGACCGTGTCCATAGCAAACACCGTCGTTGTCGCCGGGGTGCTGGTTATGTCGGACGATACGTCGGCTGACATGGTGGATGTGCTGGATGTACCCGACGCGCCGGACGCACTGCCGCAGCCGGCCATCAGCCCCAGCAGCATGACCAGCACCGCGATTTTTACCCCGCTTGAGACTCCGGTGATCTGATTACGCTTTTGCATGACTGAGTGCCGCCTCCACCGCCGCGATAATTCCCTTGGAGCTGTATGTGGCTCCGCTGACCGTATCTACTGATGTGCTTTGGCTTGCTAAAATGTCGTTGATCAGATCCTTGGCGGCAGAAAAATACGGCTCATCCTCATCTTCATCGGTGACAGCAATGGCGGTAATGACATCATTTTGAATGGTTACACTGACGGTTATGGTTCCGGCGTAGCCTGTGCCACTGCCGCTGAACGTGCCGTTTTTGTAAGTATAAGTCACCGCTGCCACAGGCTCTGAGGCCGTTGTCTCGGCAGTCTGTGGGGCGGCGGCTTCGGCGGCGGTTTCATTCTGAGTTGCCTTCGAAGCGGCCGTGCTCGCGGCGGCCGCCACGGTCTGGGTGGCGGGACTTGCTTGAGTACTTGCCGCAGCCGCAGTTGTTTCAGTGTTGGAGGAAACAGAAGCTTCGGGAGTTTCAGTAACGTCTGAAATCTCAGTCTCGGCAGGTTCCGATTCGGAGGAGTCCTGCGTTGTCTCAGCAGCTGCCGCGACCGATTCACTTGTCACCGCATCTGTTGACGAAACGTATTCTGTGTCCACTTCAACCGCTGCCGCGGCATTCTCCTGTGCCTGTACCGAGGCTGCCGCTTGGGAAGCAACCGGCAGGCAGATCAGAGCCAGCACCGCAAGCGCCGCGCCGTAGGGAATCATAGACCTGCGGGGAGAGGCGCCTCGTTTTTTCAGCGCCTTGCCTACCCGCATAGCGGCATAACCCAAAAATACCAGACTGTAAATTACCACTGTCAGGCTGTAAATGGTTTGTCCCGCGAGGGCTCCGGGCACTGACAGAAGCATGACATGCACATAAAGCAGGCCATAAAACAGATATGAGCTTCGTTGAAACGCCTTCCAGCGTGCGGGTTTCATTTTTTTACGCACCGCGGGAAAGGAGGTGATTGTGAGCGGCACCATAAGGCAGATCAGGATAATGGTGATGACTCCCGCTGCAAATTGATTTGAGGAAAGCAGAGCGGGCTTTGTAAACATAAATACAAAATATGTAGTGCCGTAAGTGGCGTTATGACATAATGTCAGAATCGCCGCTAAAATAGAAAGCTCCGCCCGGATCGGCATCAGTACTTTGATGAGCCGGGAGCCGGTGGGCAGAGCTCCTGCGTACATAACGAAAATAAACAGAGCGGTTGCGAGGGCGCCTCTGGAAAACAGCCCTACAATCCAATACTGAACCCATTTTGGAAGTTCGGTTACAGCGCCTGTGGATGTTGCCAGAAAAACTAAGACCGCAATAATGACGGCAGCCGCATAGAATACGGCAGGACGCTTCCTAATGAGTACACGGCAGGTAATGATGAACGCGAAGGAGATGCACAGGGCTAGGAGAAGCAGCATAATTTGTCCCTCTTTTAATGAAATGATAGTTAGCGTGGGCTAATTTTGGGGGATGTAATAACCCCCGTACGGGGGTTATTGGGGTTAGCTAGAGCTAACGTTTTTCTGAGAATACCATGTTTTTTCCTCTCCGTCAAGAAGCAGTTTAGATTGAATGGTTTTTCAAAGCGATCGTCCGTTCAAATTTGGCAATCTGGTTGCCGGTTCGAATTTTGCTCTCAATGCCGGTATTTCGCAGGATTTCTCTGTCACACAAGTGATCTGATTCGATCAGGTCATGCTTGCTGCAGGGGGGTCGTTGCCCGTCTGCCCATAACAAATAAGGTCAGTCAGGGTTGAATAGACCCTGACTGACCTTATTGAGGGAAGCAAAAGTGAATTTCTGTCATTACGGATGTTCCATATGATCACGGTGAAACGCAAGCTGACCGTCGGTGCCGCAGATGATGGAGCATATGCTTCTCCTGCATGATGACGGTATTTACAGCGTATCTACGACCGCATATCCCCGGGATGTCAGTGCCATGCTTCCGCAATCCATTCGGGCAATATCAAACAGGAATCCCTCTCGGTCGCTGCCCTCAAGTACGGTATTTTGAAAGACCCGGTATGCCATTGACAGATGATATTGCTCATACCCGCATCCCTGCAGAGGTTGGTCATAGTCAAGAGAAATAAAATTCTTTTGTTCCAGCTCGCGGAGTACGTGACTGTTTTCCAGTACAGATTCAAACGTTTCTTCTGCTTCCGACAAATATACCGGTGCAAGTGCAACCGATTCCAAATGCTCAGATTTCGTGCTGGCCAGCACAAATCGGACGATAGGCAGATAGGGGATTTGCGCCAGACCCATCAGCAGCGTCTGCTCGCGCTGCGACAGCGTGACATGATGACAATGGCAGCTTTGGCAGCCGCCACAGCAATGGTGCGCCGCCTTGCTATGCGAATTTGTATGATTCATAAATACCTCCGGAAAATCCAGTATAGGTTAGTTAGCGATAACTAACCTATAGTTTAACAGAGTGCGGCGGGCACGTCAATCATCAGTTGTCGATCTTTTATTCACCGGAACCTGAAAAATCATATTGCAGGCAAGTCAAACGTCTTTGTTTGAATGACCGTCCTCCAAAAACGGTGCGTACATCATAAGCACATGATTTTCCGAAACAAACTCCTCGCCATAATCAGTTCCATCCCAGTCAAAGACCTGCCGCCAAAGCTCATTATGGCGGGTGAAACCGCCCCAGTATTCACCCCGGATGTAATGGTTCCGTTCCACGATCCTATATTGTTGAACCGGTTTGCATGTCGACCGCCATTCGCCAAATAAATTTTCATCCTGCACCTGTACATGAAGTTGAAATTCCTGATCGGTATCATTTCGAATCATTAAATCACCGTATGGGTAAAAGCAGGTTGCGCCGCTGCCAAAGGGTTGTGTCCGATTGGAGTCTGGGAATACATCATAGCCATGATGATGTCGTTCCGTCACCGTCAGCGGCGTGTGCAGTGCCATCCAGTAAATGAGATTGGAAAGCTGACATAGCCCTCCGCCGACCCCTGCTTCCACTTTCCCGCTTACCAGAATCATACCCGGCAAATATCCCTTTCGCACCGTTGGCTTCCCGATTGTTTTCCAATAGCTAAAGGTTTCGCCCGGTTTGAGTATGAGCCCATCCAATTGAGCGCAGGCCAGACGCAGATTGGTCACTTTGTTGTATTGAAGCTGCAATTCAAGTCCGCTCAGTTGGCGCAGTAACGGTGTGGCGTGCCGAAACTGGATCTCCGGGAGCATCAGAGCGCCGCGCTTTTTCGCATATGGGCCGGAACACCTCCATTGAAGATAGCGCATAGCTGAAAAATACGCTTTTCCTGCCATCATGTGCAGTTTGGAGCGATGCTTGGGCCGGTGACGCAGCTCATCCATGAAATCATCCTTTCGTTATTCAAAGTGCCGCGCTGGTTTTAATATCTTATGGCTACTTCATAAAATTGTAAATGAATTCAATGAAAAATTCAATAAGATAGCTGTATTTGATATAAAATTAATATGTTTTTGTTGTCCGTTTAAAGGGCGCTGCACAGAAAAAGCTGCTTTTTCGAAGTGCGGAGATAAAAATTTTTATTTATGCAAAATAAGGGCTGTTCAAAATGCTTTGGAAGTGATACAGTAAACATATGTGAACAATATGCATTGAGGAGAAAACGGACTGCACCGCGGAAAAGCGTGCCGAACGACCGGAAAGGAAGATTTTATGGGTAAGATTTACGGCAGCGTTTTGGATGTTGTGGGACATACACCTCTGGTGGAACTTCAGCGTCTGGGAGAAAAACATGGAGGGTCTGCGCGGATTCTGGCAAAGCTGGAGTTTTTCAATCCCGCCGGAAGCGTGAAAGACCGTATAGCCAAGGAAATCATTGAGGCGGCGGAGCGGGAAGGAACGCTTGCTCCGGGCGGAACCATTGTGGAAGGCACCAGCGGAAACACGGGAATCGGACTCGCCGCCATTGCCGCGGTGAAGGGGTATCGGTCTGTGATCGTCATGCCGGACAATATGAGCCAGGAGCGCATCAGTATTTTAAAAGGCTATGGTGCCAAGGTGGTGTTAACACCGGCGGAGCAGAATATAGCGGGAGCCGGGGCGAAGGCGGCGGAGCTGGCCGCTTCCATTCCGGGCGCCTTCATTCCCGCCCAGGGGGCGAATCCCGCTAATCCGGCCGCCCACTACCAGACCACGGGGCCTGAAATCTGGGAAGACACCGACGGTGAGGTAGACATCTTCATCGCCACCGCAGGAACCGGAGGTACCATTACCGGAGCGGGAACCTACTTACGGGAAAAGAAGCCGGAGATTGAGATCATTCTGGTGGAGCCAGCCGGATGCCCGGTGTTTTCCGGCGGCGAGCCGGGACCCCACAAAATTCAGGGCATCGGCGGAGGTTTGATTCCTCCGGTGGCAAGCCGGGACATCTATAATGAAGTGATCACCGTCACCGACGAGGATGCCTATCGGATTGCCAGGGAGCTGGCTCGGGAAGAGGGCATCTCAGCCGGAATCTCCGCGGGAGCCGCGGTATGGGCCGCGCTGGAGGTGGCCGCCCGTCCGGGGAATGCCGGGAAGCGGATTGTGGTGATCATCCCCGATTCCGGTGAGCGCTATCTCTCCTCCGATCTGTATGATGAGGAGCTGGAAGCAGAATCGACGGAGGGTGCGGTTCGCCCCCGGCCGATGGAGACGCAAAACGAAATAGACGAAACCGGTGCCTTTATCCGGCAGAAAAACCACTTTACCACCCCGTTTGGAGACGGGGAAGGTCAGCTCAAGGCGGAAGCGGGCCGATACCGGCTGTTCTGGGCAAAAGGGTGCCACTGGTCCAACAGGGCGTCCATTGTCCGGGAGCTGCTTGGTCTGGAGGATTCGGTCGGTATCAATCTGGTGGGTCATGAAGGGGGAGAAGGCGCACAGTACGGCTGGGCCTTTGTGCATGATGAGGGTCACCGGGATCCGGTACTGGGAGTGCGGTATTTGAGCGAGCTTTATTACAATGCCGACCCCGCTTATACAGGACGGTGCACCGTACCTGCCCTGGTGGATGTCACCACCAAACAGGTAGTCAATAACGATTATCATCGCCTCACCAACTACCTGGAAACTGCATTCCGTCCCTTCCACAAAAAGGGTGCCCCGGATCTCTATCCGGAACCGTTGAGACAGCAGATTGATGCTCTGAACGACTGGCTGTTTCCCCATGTCAACAACGCCACCTACCGTATGATGTTTGCCCAGTCGATCGGCGCCTATGAGGAAGCCTTCGAGGATTTTTACCAGTCTCTTGATGTTCTGGAGGCCAGGCTGCAAGACAGCCGATTCCTGTTCGGAGATTATGTAACCGACAGCGATATCCGGCTTTTTGTCACACTGGCGCGGTTTGATACCCACTACTATCGGAATCTGGGGCCTATCAAAAAACGAATCGCCGATTATCAAAACCTCTGGGGGTATGCCCGGGATTTATACGAAATTCCGGCGTTTCGCCACAATACCTACCTGCGGGACATTGCGGCGGGGGGCACACGGGATCAATCCGTGCTGTTTGAAGATTTTAATACCCGCTTTGCGGATCAGATTGACTATGATGCCCTGTGGTCTACTCATCAAAACCGGTGGAAACTCAGCAAAACACCGGATCAAAAATTCAAACTTGTCTGACCTTACGGAGGCGGAAAAGGGGTTACATATATGACTGTTACACAGTGGATTTCCGGAGAAATTGGGGATCAAGGAAGCTTTGTCCGCCAGAAAAACCGGTTTACTACACCATTTGGGCAGGGAGAGGGAGCGCTGCCGGTGGAGGCGGGGCGGTACAGGCTGCTCTGGTCCCCTGCCTGCCCTTGGGCACACCGCTCGGTGATTGTGCGGAGCCTTCTGGGTTTGGACCGGGTGATCAGCTTGGGTACGGCGGATCCCGTTCGCCCGAAGCAGACAAAGGGTGACTGGGCGTTTACGCTGGACAAAGGCGGAATGGATCCCGTTTTAAACGTCAAAACCGTCAGCGAGGTATATTTAAACGCCGACCCGGACTACACAGGGCGGTTCACTGTTCCTGTTGTCGTGGATTTGACGACAAAGCAGGCGGTGAATAATGACTACTTCAATTTAACCCGATACTGGGAGACGGCATGGAAGCAGTACCATAAGCAGGACGCGCCCGACCTTTATCCAGAGCCGCTCCGAGAGGAAATCGACGCGCTCAACGGCGTTCTATTTGATGAGATCAACAACGGGGTATACAAGGCGGGCTTTGCCCGGAGCCAGGAGGCCTATGAACGGGCTTATGACCAGGTGTTCCAGCGGCTGGATAGCCTGGAGGAGCGGCTGAGCACAAGCCGGTTTTTGTTCGGGGATTATATTACGGAATCCGATGTCCGCCTATATGTTACGCTGGCTCGGTTTGATGTGGCCTATTACAACGGATTTCTCCTCAACCGCAATCAAATCGCTGATTTTCGGAATTTGTGGGGTTACGCGAGGGATCTGTATCAGACCCCTGGCTTCGGTGATACCACGGATTTTGACGCCATTAAAAAACACTATCATTTGTGTGCTGTGGCGACCAATCCCAAGCAATTATTGCCCAAGGGGCCGGAATCCTCCGGCTGGAGGCTGCCCCATGACCGGGAGAACCTGAGCCGCGATCCGCAGCGGAAGTTTTTGCCGGAACAGGGCGTGTGAGGTGTATGAACGACCAATGGAGATAAAAACAACGACCGAAGAGGTCAACTGGAATCGGGTCGCCAGCATTTTGAGCGCCGCCGGATTGAGTCAGGACGATGGGGACACGCTGAAAACCGTGTTTGAGCGCAGCTATGGGGTGGCCTTTGCCTATGACGGGCCGCTTTTGATTGGCTGCGGGCGCGTTCTTTCCGACGGGCTTCGTCAGGCCGCCATTTACAACATCGCGGTGGACGAGGCCTATCGCGGGCAGCAGCTGGGCAGAGCGGTCATCGAGTCCCTGTTGGAACAGGTGAAGGGATGCACCGTGACGCTGTATACTCACCCGAAAACCGTCCGGCTGTATGAGAAATTTGGATTTCGCCGGCAGAAAACCGGCATGGTACTGTATGGCGTGGGCGCCGAGACGCTTTCTTGGATGGAAGACGAGGGCTTCCTTCTGCCCGGGGGATACCGCTTCGGAGATAACGATTATGAACGGGAGCACGCGCCCGGTACCGGGCTTTAATTGAGTGAATGTCATCGCTAATAAAGTAAAATAAACGACTGGGAAAGGAAGAATCGCCATGTCACAGAAGCGTATTGATTTAAGCAGCGGTCAGGATGCATCCATAGGAAAGGTTGCCACGTCGGAGGGGCTGCACGAGATCAGCCAGGAAGGGGCGTTTGTCCGGCAGCAGAACCGTTTTACCACTCCCTTTGGCGCAGGAGAGGGAGAGCTTCCCGTGGAAGCGGGAAGATACCGTCTGCTGTGGGCACCCATCTGCCCCTGGGCGCACCGATCGGTGATTGTACGACGGATTCTTGGGCTGGAGGATGTGATCAGCCTGGGCACTGCCAATCCGGTGCGAACGGAAAACGGCTGGGAATTTTCTCTGGACGAGGGCGGCGTGGATCCGGTGCTGGGCATCCGCTATCTGCCTGAGATTTACGTCAAAACCGACCCGGAGTACACAGGCCGCGCCACGGTTCCCACTGTGGTGGACGTGAAGCTGGGTAAGGTGGTCAATAACGACTATTTCCGGCTGACCAACTACTGGGAGACCGCATGGAAGCCGTTCCACAAAGAGGGTGCGCCCGATCTGTATCCACAGGCGCTGCGGCAGGAGATTGATGCCCTCAACGACATCGTGTTTCACGAAGTAAACAACGGGGTGTACAAGGCCGGCTTTGCCCAGACCCAGCAAGCCTATGAGGCGGCTTATGACGTACTCTTCGACCGGTTGGACAATTTGGAGGAGCGGCTGGCGCATCAGCGCTTCCTGTTCGGAGATTATATTACTGATTCCGATGTGCGGCTGTACGTTACACTGGCACGGTTTGATCCGGCGTATTACTTTGTGTTTCGCACCAACCGAAACCGTCTGGTGGATTTTCCGAATCTCTGGGGGTATGCGAGGGACCTCTACCAAACCTACGGATTTGGTGACACCACAGAGTTCGATGCCATCAAGCGGGGCTATCAGCTGGGGGATATCGCGGAAAATCCCTATCAGCTGTTGGCAAAGGGGCCGGATTTGTCTGGCTGGGAGACACCGCACAACAGAGAAGGTTTGAGCAAAACGCCGGAAAGTCGGTTTTTAATCCCTTAATAGAACGGAAAGGAGGGGTACAGTATGCCGGAGGATCAGTCATATGAAGGAATTGAGCTGTTTGAACGCACCTTTCAGCATCAAATACAGAGCGACGGAGAAATCAAAACCCAGGAAAATCTCTTTACCACTCGATTCGGAACCGGAGCGGGAGAATGGCCGGTGGAGCCGGGCCGATACCGGCTGATTTGGATGCCGGGCTGCCCCCACGCCCATAAAGTGGTGATTACCCGGGCGCTGCTGGGACTGGAGGATGCCATCAGCCTGGGCACCACCGGAATTTGCCGAACGAAGAAGGGGTGGGTGTTCAGCGAGGATCCGGGCGAGGTGGATCCGGTACTGGGCATTCATGAACTGCATGATATTTATCTCAGGGAAGACCCAACTTTTGAAGGGCGGTCCACTGTACCTATTTTAGTGGATACAGTGACGGGGAGAGGGGTCAACAATGACCATTTCTGGATTCCCATTTATTTAAATACCGATTGGCACCCCTATCACAAGGCGGGCGCTCCCGAGCTCTACCCCGATAATCTGCGGGAAGAGATCGACACATGGAACCGGTTTATCTATGAACAGGTCAATGAAGGGGTGTACCATGTGGGCTTTGCCCGGTCACAGGACGCCTATGAGAAGGCCTACGACCAATTTTTTGAGGCGATGGATCAGCTAGATCAGCGGCTGGAGCACCGACGATTCCTGATGGGGGATTTTATCACGGACTCCGACGTACGCCTGTATCCCACGCTGGTGCGGTTTCAGGTGACCTATTACCAGGTATTCCGGGCCAACCGCAGTCGGCTGGAGGAGTTTAAAAATCTCTGGCCCTACGCCAGGGATCTTTACCAAACGGAGGGCTTCCGGGATACCACATATCTGGAATTGATCAAGAAGCACTACCAGCTCTCGCCCCATATGCGGTCGCTGTTTGGAAATGTACATGGCATTTACGCCAAGGGTCCCGATGTGAGCGGTTGGGAGCTGCCCCACGGACGGGAGGCACTGTCCAAGCTGGATACAAAATTTTTAACACAGCGATCAGAAAGAGTGTGAAAACATGATTGAGTTTCTTCGGGCCACGGCGCTTTGGCAGCACGCGGGGGTGCACTATGTGAGAACTGAGGCGATGGTGAAAGGGTTTAACATCCCCTTATCTCTGGAATTTGACGAGGGAGATACACCTGAGACCCAGTATGTACTGGCGCTGGATGGGGTGCTACCGGTAGCAACCTGCCGTCTGCATCGCGTGGATGGGCAGACGGCGAAGATTGAGCGGGTTTGCGTTCTGGAGTCCTATCGGGATCAAAAGATAGGACGGGACATGATTTTGTTTGCGGAGTCCTGGCTGGGCGAGTTGGGCGTTTCAAAAATTGTGATTACCAGCCGGGATACGGCGGTTGGCTTTTATGAGACGCTGGGTTATCGCGCGGACTGGAACCAGACCGATGATACCGGCGTGTTTAAAATTGTATATACGGAAAAAATCATTCGATCCTAATTTTGAACAGCTTCGTAAGGCCGGAAAATCGCAAGACCGCTTGGTTTATAAAAACAGAGAAGCATCCGTTTTTAAAAAACGGATGCTTCTCTGTTTGCTGTGTCATGCTCGCCATAAATATCAATTCTGCTTGGGTGGAATATGTTCAAAACAAAAGCGCCACTTCATCTTAAAGCAGCGATTCCGAGCTGCCATTCACGGCTTGGCGCTCAACGTATTTTTATAAATAACAGCATCCTTCATAATCAGCTGAATTCGGCTGCGGTCTGCTAGCACATCCAAATCCTCAACCGGATTTCCATCAACGATGAGCAAATCGGCAAAAGCTCCAGCCTCCAGAACACCGATTTTTCCCTCGAGATATGGATTCTGGTAAGTGGTCAGCCGGGTCAACTCGTAAAAATGGCCGGTGGCCGCGATCAATCCCTTGAGACTTCCAAATCTCTTTTTAAACAGGCGGAAATCATCCAGCTGTATTTCGTCCACTCGCTGGGGATTGCCCAGCGCATCCGTCCCAAACAGAATTGGCAAGCGGTATTTCTCGATGAGTTCTGTGGCCTGTGCTTCTCCCCGCCTTACGAGCTCTCCTTTTTTTGTCATTGCGGAAGAAGACGCCGGTACTTTGTGCGCTCGGCCAAACTGAGGCCCGGGCATAACCCAAATGCCGTGATCCGCAATGATGCGCGCGGTCTCTTCATCCATCAGTGTAGCGTGCTCAAAACTTCTTACCCCCGCTTTCGCCGCGCGCTGCATGGACTTCGGCGTATACAAATGCGCCATGACATAGGTTCCGTAATCAGCGGCGGCATTCACAATTGCGTTCATCTCTTCCAGGGTAAACTGAACGGTTTCGATTGGGTCATAGTTTGAGGAGATACCGCCGCCCGCCATCATTTTAATCTGGGACGCGCCGAGAAACAGATTTTCCCTGACCGACTTCAATACCTCGGACACACCGTCGGAGAGTGAGGCTTTCTGGGCAAAAAGGCTGGCCGAGGTGTAGAGTCCCGCTGTCACACGCTCCTCCGCATGACTGGCCCGAATGTCTCCGTGACCACAGGTCTGGGTGATAAAACTGTGGGATGGAAAAATGCGCGGTCCTTCCAGATAACCGTCATCAATATTCTTTTTCAGTCCGTAAACCAGCCCGCCCGCATCCCGAACCGTGGTAAATCCCCTAAGAAGCATATCTCTGGCGAATCTGACAGAACGTACCGCCTTCTCGTCCACTCTCATACTGGCTCTGTTGTCGTCATTTCCACCCGACAAATGAACATGCGCGTCAGTCAACCCCGGAATCACCGTCTTGTTCGCGGCATCTATCACCGTTTCAAACCGCTCCCCGGAGCATTCCCCGTCGATGATTTCACGGATCAGATGATTCTCAATCACAATACTTGCATTTTTGCGCAGGGCCGCATTTTTTCCATCAAATACATTGGAATTTTTGATCAATATGCCCATATTACTGTTCTCCAATCCTAAATGAAGTACTCTGATTCCGGCAGAATGCGGCGCAGGAATTGCCGCGTTCTCTCTTCCTTGGGGCCTGGAGAAAATTTCGCTTGGCTTTCCTTCTTCCACAGCCACGCCGTCATCCATAAAAATGACCTTATTGGCTACGTCGGAAGCAAAGGACATTTCATGCGTTACCACGATCATAGTAATTCCCTCTCTGGCCACCTGCTTAAGCAGTTTCAGTGTCTCCCCGATCAGTTCGGGGTCCAGCGCAGAGGTAGGCTCATCAAATAAAATAACCTCAGGATTTAAGACCACGGCTCTGGCGATGGCAACCCGCTGCTGCTGCCCTCCTGACAACTGGGAGGGATAGTAGGCATAGCGGTTCGACAGGCCCACTTTATCAAGGGCTTCCTTCGCTTTTTTCAACGCGTCTGCCTTTGGTACCTTTCTGGCAATCACAAGACCTTCCGTCACATTTTCCAGCGCCGTCTTATTTTCAAACAGATTATAATTTTGAAAGACAAAGGCGGTTTTTCGTCTCATCTCCAGAATATCTTTCTTTTTCGCCTTGCTGAATTCAACCGTTGTTTCCCCGATGGTCAGCGTTCCCTGATCCGCTTTTTCCAAAAAGTTAATGCATCGGAGCAGTGTGGTTTTTCCGGAACCGCTTGCGCCTAAAATTACCACTACCTCTCCGGTTTCAATCCGCAGGGAGACACCCTTCAGCACCTCTTGCTTCCCGAACGCCTTATGTACATTCGTTATCTCAATCAAGCCAGCCGCCTCCTTCCCCTTGCGAGTCTTTTTTCCGCCATTGTGCCGATAAACTGAATCACAAGGCTGAACGCCCAGTACACCAGCGCGGCCGCTAAATACGCCTCAAAAAAACAGTAAGCCGTGTTGGCAAATTTCAGCGCTCCATTTAAAATATCCACAACACCCAATAAAATCACCAGCGAGGTCGCCTTGGTCATACCGATGACGGTTCCAGTCAATCCGGGCAGCAGAACCAGCATGAGCTGCGGGAAAATGATACGGCGAAAGGTCTGTCCGTTGGTCAGTCCAACCGAATAGGCCGCTTCATATTGCCCCTTGCTGATGGATAACAGGGCACCTCTGATATTTTCAGAGATCATAGTGGTGCTGAAAAACGATAATGCAAAAATAGCAATGTAAACGGTACTGACGTCCTTAACGCGGATGCCGAGACCCAGAGCCTCAGCAAAGGTGTTAAATTGGGTGATTTGGGAGGGGAGCATTTTAAGGGAGCACCGGCGTTAATTTTTAGGTTGCTGTATTGATACTAACCATAAAGGCTATCATATAGTTGTATTGGGAGGTGAAATCATGGTGATTGGCGGCGAAAAAAAAGCGGTTGCAGAGGAAGTGTGGCTGCTGTACTTCAATCAGACACTATTCGAGCGGGGCCTTATTACAGAGCAGGAGCGAAACCGAATGGTCCAGCGCATTAAAGCCCGCCGTGGTTTCATATCTTATTAGCACATAGAGCAAGCTCCCAGCTGACAGGACACAGCTGGGAGCTTGCGTTGTATAGGAAACACGAGGGGACGGTGTGATTTCCTTCCTGATTAATAAAAGTGGAAATTTCTTTTATAGTTGATAGTTTCAGTTCTTCTGATATAATAGAATCATGATACAACGAACTTTTGGAGGTAACGCAGTATGGATATTCACAGTGTACGGCAGGAGATGCGGCGAAAAGCCATTTATGACATTCCTCTGAGGGTTACCTTCTATGCTCGCGTTTCCAGTGAATCGGATGAACAGCTCAACTCTCTGGGCAATCAGATTTCTTACTACGAGGAACTTATTAAAAAGAACCATGCATGGACATTTGTTTCGGGGTATATCGACGAAGGGCTGTCCGGCATCTCCACAAAAAAGCGTGAAAATTTTCACCGCATGGTGGATGACGGAAGAAACGGGAAGTTTGACCTGATTATCACAAAGGAAATTTCCCGTTTTGCCCGTAATACCTTGGATTCGATTTCCTTTACTCGCGAGCTGCTGGCTGCCGGAGTGGGAGTGTTCTTTCAAAACGATAACATCAATACGCTGGACGAGGATTCCGAACTGCGGTTGACTATTATGTCTGGCATCGCACAGGACGAGCTTCGAAAGCTCTCCAGCCGTATTAAATTTGGGCATCAGCAGGCGATTAAGAAAAATATTGTACTGGGGAACAGCCGTATCTTCGGATATGTCAAACAGGACAAGCGTCTTGTGATTGATGAGGAACAGGCGGTTATGGTGCGTGAACTGTTTGAGCATTACGCCACCGGACAATACAGCATGAAGGAGCTGGAGCGTCTGTTGTGGGATAAGGGTTACCGCAACAGCAACGGGAATAAAATCGCGCATTCCACCATGTCTAATATTATCTCCAACCCAAAATATAAGGGATATTATGTGGGCAACAAGGTGAAGGTTGTGGACATGTTCACGAAAAAACAAAAATTTCTCCCCCAGGAGGAATGGGTGATGTTCAAGGATGAGACAGGTGAACTTGTTCCCGCCATTGTAACCGAAGAGCTCTGGGACACGGCTAATGGCATTCTGCAAACAAGAAGCGAGGATGTACGTTCCCGACAGGGAATCTGCAATCACGCCAATCTCTTAACGGGGAAGATGCTTTGTACCCATTGCGGGCAACTGTATTACCGCAAGGACGCAAAAGGGCGGGATGGAACCAAGACCAGCAAATGGGTGTGCAGCGGGAAAATCAACAACGGAGCCGATTCCTGTCCGTCCTTTGCGGTATATGAGAACGAGCTGCAGCCGGTTTTGTATGAGGTGTTCCGTGAGACGGAGGCGAATGCGGAGGCGCTGATTGAGGAATACATCCGTATGTATCAGACACTGGAGGAGGACGGCGAGCTTCCCAAGAAAATGGCCGTTCAAACAGCCGTAATTGAAACGGCACAAAAGAAAAAGAGCAAGCTGCTGGGCTATAATGCCATGGGGGAATTGTCTGATCAAGACTTTTTAGCGATGAATCGGCAATGTGAAAGGGAAATCCAGGCTGCCGAGCAGGAGCTTGCGGCATTGGAGGAAGAGAGGAATTCAAAGGATGATTTTAAAAAGCATATCGATGCCATCCGCAGAGTTCTGCGGGAGGCCCAGCGAGACGCGGCGCAGGGGATCATCAACAAGGAGTTTGTGGACAGGTACATCGACAAGATATATGCCACGCCGGAGGAGGGGCGTCTGCGGCTTGAAATCAAGATTTTTACCGGAGAAACCACGCAGAAATACCTCTCCCAGCTCAAAAGTCGTACGGGTCACACGTCTAAAAAGATGATTCAGTCCTACGAGACCGGCATGCAGTAATCAATCCCTTTCGGGTAATCACTTGAGAGGTGCCGTTAGGTGATGTGTTGACTGACAAAGAAGTCGGTGATCAAATATGTCACGTGAAGGTTCAAATGTCAGTGAATCATTGCTTAATATGCATGAGACACCAGGAGGTCGGTTTTAACCGTCCTCCTGGTGTTGGTGTTTTTAACGTTTATGGAGCGGGTGTTATCCCGCCAGAGCCCGGCCCATGGCAAGAAGGGTGTCCCGGATTGAATCGTCGGGCGCATCCTGACAGATGACGCTCTCATGGGCCAGACGCGCGCCCATCTGGAGACAGCGCTCCTCCCAGTCCCGCATCCATTGCCCGTCTCCCCAGCCATAGGAGCCGAACAAAGCAATCGGCTTATCGGACAGCTTGGGGATGCAGTTTAGAAACATCGGCTCAAATTCCATATCCTCCAGCTCCTCCGCACCCATGGAAGGGCAGCCGAAGGCAATGACGTCATAGCCATCCATTTGATCCACGGAAAATTCTCCCGCTGTGTACATCGTGATATCCCCGCCGGCGGAAGCGATGCCCTCTTTGATGGAGAGCGCCATAGCCTCCGTATTTCCGGTTCCGCTCCAAAATACAATTGCTGCCTTTTTCATGAGTTACCTCACCTTTCTAAAAAATTATGCCGCCACAGTCAGCTGTTCGATGGATTTTCCTAATTGGAATTGCTTCAAATAGCAATCGGTACATTTTTTGTATCGATCAAATCGTTTTATCGACTCGGATTCGTCTCCGTATACCTTCCAGCAACCGGTGCACTTGCAGTTTTTCCCTTGATTTCTCATAAAACCGACCACATCCCGCAAAGGATATTGCAACAGCAGGCCGATTTCGTGCGGGAAAGCGCCCTGTTTTGACATCCGTGCCGAAATTTCCTTGATAAACCCGTCCACAGAGCAGTCTTGATACCCCAGCTTCGTGAGAAATCGCTGGGTGATGGGATTGCCAAGCTCTTTAAGGGCCATCCGTTCCCGGTATACCAAAATGAGAGCTGCCGCTTTGCCGTCTCTGAGCACCGTAATGTTGATGCCTTTTCCTCTCAGTCGCCGGTTGGCATCGGATACCTGCCTCTCAAGCTCTGATAAAGAACGATAAGGGAAGCGAAATAGGCTCCCGCACTTCATGCCGGCCAGGGTGGGCGCGCAGTATTGGATGAAATACGAATCGATCATGCGGATTCACTCCTTTGATTAGTAACTGCTAACTAAATGAGATGGATGTGGTTAGCAAAAACTAACTATACCTATCTTACAAAATCAATTTTGGTTTGTCAAGCGTTTTTCAAAGAAGCCTTTTATGGGGACATGAAGAAAGTTCAAGGGATCGGTTGAGAGCAAAAACGTGCTTCCCCCGGGTCGTTAAAACGTACCCGACGGAAGCACGCAAAAAGGCTGACGGAAACGGGAATTAACCCAAATCCAGCTGTGGCACAGGGTTTCGCAGCCCTTTGGTGATGAGAAGTAAATAGACAAAGCCGATTGCAAGCCAGCCGAAACCGACCACATGAGCGTTTACCCCGAGATTGATGAAGATGGCCAGTGAGACGAGCAGACCGATGATAGGGCAAATCAGATATTGAAGCGCGGCCTTTCCGGGAGCTTGAAGGCGTGCCTCGGTATTTTTGAAGTAGAATTTCCAGACCACGGAGATGTTCAGCAGCATAAAGCCCACCAGTGCGCCAAAGCTGACCATGGTAGAAATCAGCGCCAGAGAACAGAACAGAGCGATGGGTGTGATGACAATTCCAACAAAAATAGTGGCGGCATAGGGTGTCTGATGCTTTTTGCTGATGTAAGAGAGTGCTTTAGGCAGAACTCCGTCTCGTCCCATGGCAAACAGGACTCTGGACACCGCAGCCTGGGAGGTCTGACAGGTTGCCACGCCAAAGGACAGAACGAGGGTGAACGTGGTTAAGCCGGTCAGCCACGGTCCGCCGACATAATTCACGATTTCAATAAAGGCGGAGTCCACAGACAATTCCTCATAGTTGGGATACGCAATGCCGCAGAAGAAGGTGAGCACAATAAAGATGAGGCCGATCAGCAGGATGGCGAAAATAATGGCCCGCCCCACGGTTTTCTCCGGCTTGACGGATTCCTCCGCCAGAGTGCTGATGGCGTCGAAGCCGAGATAGCTCAAGATGACAATTCCGGTGGCCTGAAGAACGCCGGAGAGATGAAAGGAGCCGGGATGATAGAAGGAGATGGTATTAAAATGAACGGTGCCGTTGGCCCACAGGCGGATGGTGCAGCCGATAAAAGCGATGATGACGATGATTTGCAGCGCAAACAAAATCCAGCTGCACTTCGACATCAGGTCGACGCCTAGGATATTGATGGCGGTGCTGAACACAATAAAGAACAGTGTCCACGCCCAAAGGGGAATTGCTGGAAGCAGCGCGTTGGCAAAGGAGCTGCCGATGATGACCACCGTGGCGGGCATCAGGAAATAATCCAGCAGAATGGACCAGCCGGTCAGGAATCCGGCCGCGGGTGATACGCCCTTTTGTACATACAGATAGACTGAGCCGGCCATAGGATAGTTCCGAGACATCACGCGATAGCTCATGCCGGTGAAAAACATGGCGGCCATGCCGATCAGGTAGCAAAGCGCCACCATGCCGCTGGACGACTCCAAAAATGTACCGTACATGGCGGCGGGAGCCAGTGGAATCATGAATACCAGACCGTAAATGACCAAATCGCGGGTGTGAAGCGTGCGTTTTAATGTGGGTATACCCTGAGCTTCCATCGTGTTATTCCTCCTCAAATTGACTGTTGGTAACCAAATGGGGACTTGACCGCGCTTCCATACGAGTCGCTTCAAACAATAAGGGTGTCCCTTCTGCCGGAAACGGCAGACGGAACACCCTTGCTCAAAAAAATGCAGTTAAGCGGTGGAAAAGCATTACCCAGAGGATCCATACTTGATTTGTGAGCTTATTGTAACGGGTTCCATCGGCCGTTGATTGTAAAAATCGGAACAGAACTTCCGGTTGCCCGTGGTAAAATCAGACACTGGAGCAGCAGGGATGACATGGCAGACTTATTAAGAACTTAAAAAATATTAAGAATTAGTGGAATTAGAAACCTGAAAAGAAATTTTTTCCTCGAAAGTTGACATTTTTTAAGGAATGTTGTATAATTCAAATGGAATTCCAATAATTAGGCTTAATACTTAATTAAGGAATATTTAAGTTTTAACGAGGTGATATGTTCATGACCATCAGCGGGATAACCAATACATCGGATTACTATGAAAAATTGCTGGAAAAAAAGGCGCAAGAAGCCGGCAATTCCGCAGCCAGCAGCACTGAGACGTCAAACGGGACGGATTTGGGGCTGATTACCGACGTTGCGGAACTCAGTGACGATGCCAGCAGCATCTCTCAGCAAGCAGCGAAATCAGACGAAACAGAGCAGACGAGTTCCAATGTGTCCGTAGAATCCACTTCTGATGCGGCTATTCTGACATCGTCCGAGGGCGATGTGGCAGAAATCAGCAGTCAGGCGTTGGAAGCGGCCCAAAGTGAGGCAGTGATTTCCAGCGGGGGAAGCACGGATGAAGCGGATGAAACCACCGATGACGATGCCGATGAAACACAGGCAGCCCCTCCGTCGGGAGGCGCCAAGCCGTCTGGTTCGGGAAGCTCCTCTGAGACACAGGATCTGTCGTCCTACACCGAAGCTCAGCTGAAGGATATGCTCGATGAAGGCACCATTACCCAGACCGAATACAACACGGAAATAGCAAAACGCGAAGCCGAGGGAACGTCCACAGGAGAAGACGAGTCAGAAGGGGAAACGGACACCTCTTCTCTGGACTCTGATTCTGAATAATTCTCCGGAAGTGCCGGTTAAAACGATTCCCCCTGGGATTTAATAGCCCAGGGGGAATCGTTTGCTGTTCGGAGGTTCAGACTGCGGATGAGGTGTCTTCCAAATATTTTCTTGGTAAAATCACATTGGAAATGTTATGATAGAAAGGGAAGGAGGCCATGCCATGCCGGAGGATATCAACGAGCTTGCACAAAAAGCTGCCCGTGACGCAGCCGTCAGAGAAGACCTGATCCGTCAGTGTGAGGGCTTCATTCTCAGAACATCCTCGCGGGCAGCGCATCGCTTTATCACCAAAAGTGATGATGAGTGGTCGGTGGCTTTGCTGGCGTTTTCGGACGCGATTACCGGTTTTTCTCCTGAGAAAGGCGGTTTTTTTAGCTTTGCCGCGCTGATCATTTCCAGAAGGATGACCGATTACTACCGTATGCAAAAAAAGTACGCAGGGGAGCTTTCTGTTTCACCCTACATTCTGGACGGTGTTCAGCCGGAGGCGGAAGCTGAGGAAGGGATTGCGGCAGAAGTACTCAGGCACAGCGCCGTGACCCGTGACGACCATACCATTCGAGATGAAATTGATGCCGTAAACGGAATGATTTCACGCTACGGTTTCTCTTTTTTTGACCTCACCGAATGCTCACCCAGGCAGGGACGGACCAAGGATAGCTGCGCCGTTGCGGTCAATTATCTGCTGGAGCACCCCATCCTGCTGGCCGAGATGCGGCGCAGCGGGCTGCTGCCCATCAAAGCGCTGGAAAAAAGCGCGCGGCTACCCCGAAAAATATTGGAGCGTCATCGTAAATACATAATAGCGGCGGTGGAAATCCTCAGCGGGGATTATCCGGCGCTTGCCGCATACCTTGGATCAATCAGAAGAAAGGAGGTAATGACATGAAGGCCGTCATATTAGAACTGCGGGACGGATTTGCGGCGGCTTTGACGGAGCGCAGCGATATCATCCGTGTCCCGGATCAAGGCTATCAGATCGGACAGGAACTGACGCTGACCGGGATAGAGAAAAAGCCTCCGAAACGGCTCGCCAGATGGGTGACCGGTGCGGCGGCAGCTTTGATGCTGTGCTGCTTCGGCGCGGGCGCATACGCTTTCTATTCCCCCTGTTCTTATGTCACCTTAGATGTCAATCCCTCCATTCAATACACACTCAACCGCTTTGACCGTGTGCTGGACGTTGAGGCGGTCAATGATGACGCAAATGATCTGGTGGAGCAGTTAAAGGGAAACAACGTCATTCACGATTCCATTTCAGATGCGATAGAAGATACTCTCGCGCTGCTGGAGGAAAGTGGTTATCTGGACAACAGTGGCGGATCCTATGTCGTCTGTTCGGTTTATACCGTCAGCGAGCAGGATTCCGAGGCAACGCTGCAGCGGCTGACCGACGATGTTTCCGCTGATACGGAGAGCTACAGCGATCTAACCGCGCAGGTCGTCAGCGCGGATCAAAGCCTGCGGGAGGAAGCTGCTCAGTTGGGGATATCTGCGGGTAAGCTGTGGCTGCTGCAGCAGCTTGGAGATGCCATGGACGACGATATTTCCTATGATCAATGGAGTCAGAAACCAATTTATGAAATTGTGGACGCCATCAACCAAGTGGAAGCGGAGGAGGAAAGCGTGACGGACAGCCAGGCGAACCTTCTGGGAGACAGCTCAGGCGCGTCCGGCACACAGGACACTGAAGCGGACACGGGAACGCAGGACGCCTCCAGGTCGGCGCAGTCCGGCACCTCATCCTCACAACAGCACACCACTCGGTCGCAGACTGATCAGCAGGGACAGTCCGGAGAGAACCAGACCGCCCAGCAGGAGCAATCCGGGCAAAGCCAGACGGCGCAGCAGGAGCAGTCCGGCCAAAACCAGACCGCCCAGCAGGGACAGTCTGAAGAGGACCAAACCGCGCAGCAGGGAAAGTCCGGGCAAAACCAGACGGCGCAGCAGGAGCAGTCCGGCCAAAACCAGACCGCCCAGCAGGGACAGTTTGGACAGAGCCAGAACGATCAGCAAGGGCAGTCCGAACAGAGTCAGAACGGGCAGCAGGAGCAGTCCGCCGGCCAGCAAGAGCAGCGCTCCGCGCAGACCCAGACCGCCCAAGCGGAGCGATCCACTCAAACGCAATCTGCCCAGCAGGGCAATTCCCAGGCAACGGAACATTCCGCGCAGGGGCAGACCATGGACTCGGGGTCCGCACATTAAAAGAACGCTCAGAAGCAACTGAGAAGGTTGGGACGGACGCAAAGCACTTGAATCAGCCAGCGTTACAAATCATCATGCGCCTTGAAGGAACGTTGCCGTCCCATTCAAGGCGCATGTTATTTTCCGCACATGACAAATAAGTTTAACTGCCGATGCGAGACAAACGCTGAAGCGCGCCGACACGCAAGCGGTATTAAGAGATAATCTGTTCCTGGCGGCAGGATGTGACGGAGGTGTGGCGGATGGGCTTCCATTCCACGTTGCACACCAGAGCGACCAGAGAGATGGGGATGTAGGTAAACATAAACACGGGAAACGTAAGAAGGTAAGCAAACTTGAGGTACCCTTTTGCGTTAATCTGCTTCCACTCCGACAGGATGGTAAGTAACCCGTAAATGAACAAACATAGGTAGAAATTGATTCCCGTCATCGCGACAAAATGGAGCACTTCTTTTGTCACGCGGTAGGCAATATAGTGGGGTTGACTGACGCAGGCAATGCCTATGACTACATTAATTAAAATAGCAAACAAAGTAAGCAGCATACCGGGAGCAATGGTCATCAGCATATCGTAGCAGGACAAGCCTTTTCGCCCGCCGGAAAAAATGTTTTTGATCAGAGACAGGCTATATTTGGCGTTGACCTGATAAAAGCCCTTTGACCATCGCATGCGCTGATCCCAGGATTGCCGGAAGGAGGTGGGCTGCTCATCATAAATAATGGCGTTGTCACAATATCCGATGCGTCTGTTGTTAAGGGCGCAGTGGGCGGAAAATTCAATGTCCTCGGTCAGCAGATGGAACGGCCAGCCGCCATTGCTTCGGATCAGCTCTGCGGACACCAGAAAGCCGGTGCCTGAAATAGCGCAGTTTGTGCCCAGAAGCATTCTGGGGAAGTTAAGGAAGCGGGCCTCCCGCAAAAACCAGATGGAATATCCGGCGGAAATCCAGTTGGCGGAGAAGTTTTTGGAATTGCGGTAGCAGGTTACCACATCGTAGCCGCGATCAAACACCTTGTTCATTTCTTCAATAAAATGTACATCGATCAGGTTGTCGGCATCAAACACGAAAAAGCCCTCGTAGCCGGCGTTGCTGTGATCTAAATTAATCTGCTTGAGCAGATAGTCCATCGCGTAACCCTTGCCTACTTGGTTTTGATTCCAGCGCTCATATACGATGGCACCTGCCCTCCGGGCGCAGTCGGCAGTGTCGTCGGTACAGTTGTCCGCGATCACGAAAATATCCAGCAGATGGGACGGATAATTTTGATTTCTCAGACTGTTGATGATTTCCGCGATCACGGCTGACTCATTTCGGGCACAGATAATGACGGCGAATTTATGTTGGATGGCAGATACCGTATGTTTCTGCTTTCGCCATTTTCCTGTCACACCCACAAGAGTAAAGATGATCTGATAGAAGTAAAACAAGGTGAACACCACGGCGATAATCCAGTTAATATCGTTTACAAAATTTAACACAGAAAATTCTTCCTTCTAAATGAATTTCATGGACTCGGTTGCCGCAACAGCACACTTCAAGTCGTGTAATATAATACCACGTTACGATGTTTTTTCAAGTAATATTTCGTAAATTTAAAAAAGTTTTAAAAAAGTGTTACATAAAAATTATGGAAACCAATTTTTATCGTGCAAACTATATAGACTATCATGCGAATTGTGACGCGGGCCGGGCTTTTTGACGAAGCTGCCATGAGTTTAAGATTGGAAATCGGTTGGAGCGGCCATCGCCGCGTGGATGATTCAAACCGGTGTCCACGGGCTGCCCCGGCCGAACGAACGATATGCCGAAATGGTTCGGATTAATTAAAAATTGCCATGCATAAAAATTTTGAAAAAGTGATTGCATTTTTAAACGAAAAGGAGTATATTGAGTAAAAAGAATCATTTCACCTTAATAATTTAAATGCAAAGGGGTATGTCGGAGAACGCCGATGTACCCCTTTTCTGTATTTTATCTGCTTTAAAAGAAGGATGTAAGGATATGAGGCGGGGCGATGCCTCGTTTGTGGGCGGAGGGTGAATCTTGATTAGAACAGGAGAAAGAGCAGTGAAAAGTATGGAGACCAATGACTGGCTGGTGCTCAACAGCATCATTTATAAAATCTATACCACGAAAGAACTTGACGGTATGCGGGAGACCCTGTTGGAACAGCTGAAGCTGGTGTTGGATTTTGACAGCGCGGATTTTTTTCTGGCAGGCGAGAAGGAGTTGTCGTTGATCAGCCCGGTTACATATAATTGTGAAAGCGTCAACTCCGCCCTATATGATGAGCTGGACTACAGCCGCGGTATTATGTACAGCGGGAAAAGCATGGTTTACCGGGAGACGGATATCATTTCCGATGAAAAAAGAGCCGTCACGGAGTATTACCAAAAGGTTTACAGACCCAATAACTGGCATTTTTCTATTCAAATGATTTTGGCCAGAGATAAGCAGTTCCTGGGCGTGATTACGCTGTACAGAACCATCGGCAAGGATAATTTCCAGTATGAGGATATTTTCCTGCTGGATATGCTGAAGGATCATTTGTCCTTCCGTTTGTTTCAGGAACGGGAAAAGAACGCGGATACCATGGAAAAGGTCTCGGTGCGTGTGGCGGTGGAGCGTTATCAGCTCACAAAGCGGGAGGAGACCATTCTGAAGCTGCTGATGGAGGGGGCAGATAACGTTGCCATCTGCGAGCATCTGGTCATTAGTATCAATACCCTAAAAAAACATATTTTAAACATTTATAGAAAGCTGGGCATCCGAAATCGGGTACAGCTGTTCAAGCTGGTGAGGGAACATGAGGAGTGAGTGATGAATATCATTTAAAAGGAGTATAAAAATAAGTAAGGGTAGTGGGGTGTGCAAAAAGAGAAGCATTTAAACACTACAAATGATTACTTGCAAAGCGGCCGCGGAGCGGTTATAGTAGACACATCAATCAAATATGGTCTATTTGGGCGAGGAAGCTATCAGATGATAGGTTCCTTTTTTGCATTTTAAGCCAGACTTAAGTATGAATGGGGAGGAAACGCTATGAAAGAACTGGTGATTATCATCAGACCGGAGAAGCTGGAAACGGTGAAGGAAATTTTAGACGACGTGCATTGCGGAGGCATGACCATTTCAAGTGTCATGGGATGTGGAACACAAAAGGGATTTTCCGAGGGCGTCAACGAAATCAAAGGTTTTAAGACAACCATCAACCTGCTGCCGAAAATCAGAGTGGAAGTGGTGGTTCACGACAAGCTGGTGGATGAGCTGATTGCCGAGATCCGCGATAAGGTGGCCACCGGACGCGTGGGCGACGGTAAAATTTTTATTCGTAACATTGAGGATGCCGTCCGCATCAGAACCGGAGACCGGGGCCAGAAGGCAATTTGAGCCAGGAAAGAGGTGGTACCATGTGGAAAAGACTAAAATTGTCGAGATACGAAATGTAAATAAGCTTTATGACGAAAATCATGTGGTCAAGGACCTTTCCCTGGATGTGTACGCGGGAGAATTTCTGACCCTGCTGGGTTCCTCCGGCTGCGGAAAGACCACGACGCTCCGTATGATTGCGGGATTTGAGCAGCCCACGGACGGTTTGATTCTCGTGGAGGGAGAAAACGTCGCGGATAAGGAGCCGTATGAGCGGAACGTCAACACCGTGTTCCAGAGCTACGCGCTGTTTCCCCACATGACCGTGTTTGACAACATTGCCTATGGACTGAAGATGAAGCGGGTGAAGAAAAAAGAAATTCACGACCGCGTGATGGAAATGCTGGAGCTGGTGCAACTGGGAGGCTTTGAAAAGAGGTATCCCTCCCAGCTGTCCGGCGGGCAGAAGCAGCGGGTTGCCATTGCCAGGGCGCTGATCAACAATCCCAAGGTGCTACTGCTGGATGAGCCGCTGGGGGCGCTGGACCTGAAGCTGCGCAAGCAGATGCAGCTGGAGCTCAAGCGGCTGCAGAAGAAGCTCAACATCACCTTTATTTACGTCACTCATGATCAGGAGGAAGCGCTGTCCATGAGCGACCGTATCGCCGTGATGCACGGCGGCGTTCTGGAGCAGGTGGCGGTTCCCCTGGAGATTTACGAAAGCCCGGCGTCTAAGTTTGTGGCCACCTTCATCGGGGAAACCAATCTGTTTGAGGGTCGTGTTGTGAAGATTGAGGGAAACTCCGTGTCCGTCATGGTGGAATCCGGTATGGTCACTGCCCTTGGGGAGGGCTTTTCCGAGGGGGAGCTGGTCTCCATCTCGGTGCGTCCCGAGCGGATGAACTATTCAGTCACTCCGGTAGAGGGCTTTACCATCGAAGCAAAGGTAAGGGAGCAGGTGTATGTCGGCTCTGTCATTAAAGCCATTGTAGAGCTGGGCAACGGGAACGAGGTAAAGCTGGAGCGGCTGGCCGGTCAGGCGCTGCCGATGGACGGCACCGTCTACCTCTATTGGGGTGAGAACGACGCGAAGCTGCTCCGCACCCCGGATAACGAATTTTTTCAGGCAGTGGAAAATATTCAAATGTGTTAGGGGCTGATGGTGATGAAAACAAAAAAGGGAGCCGCGATTTCCATCGCGACCATGGTAAGCCCCGTGACGCTCTGGATGGCGTTTTTTATCGCCATTCCGCTGTTGTACGTGGCGGTGATGAGCTTTTGCGGCACGGACGAAAATTATAACGTAGTATTCCGGCTGACGCTGGAAAACTATCGGAGACTGCTGGATCCAAGCTACCTTCAAATTTATATGCAATCCATCCTGATTGCGTTTCTGACCACCGCGTTCTGTATCCTTCTGGGATATCCCTTCGCCTTCCTGATTGCCAGAACCAAAAGCCGGAAAAAGGCGCTGCTCTATATGCTGGTGATCATTCCGTTCTGGACCAACTCTCTGATTCGCATTTACGGCTGGAGAACCTTTCTCAGCGCCAGCGGCATGCTCAACACGCTGCTGATGAAGCTCAATCTGATTGATACCCAGATCGATTTTCTCTACAATATCGGCACAACGGTATTTGGTATGGTGTATTGCCTGTTTCCCTTTATGATCCTGCCCCTGTACACGGCCATTGAGAAGCTGGATATCAATTTGCTGGAGGCCTCCTCGGATCTGGGAGCCCGGGGTGCGTCAACCTTCTTCCATATTATTCTTCCCCTCACCGCCAGCGGGATTTTCTCCGGTTCCATTATGGTGTTTATCCCGGCTCTGGGGTATTTCTTCGTGGCGGACATTCTGGGCGGCGGAAACTCCGACGTGATCGGCAATCTGATCGAGCGTCAGTTCCAGAGCGGTAATAACTGGCCGCTGGGCGCCGCGCTTTCGATGATTCTGATCGGCATCACGCTCCTTCTGGTGAAGCTCTATCAGAAGTGCGGCGGCGATATGGAAAGCCTGGGGGTGTAAGCAGATGGTACGGACACAGAAAAGAAAACTGAAAAAAGGACTGGGCGTCGGGTACTGCGCCTTGATTTACCTGTTCCTCTTTCTTCCCATCGCGGTGATCATCACAAATTCCTTCAACGCGACCACGTCAAAGCCTTATATGACATGGAAGGGATTTACCTTTGACTGGTATATAAAGCTTTTTGACAACTCAGCCCTACTGGACTCTTTCGGCAATACCATTCTCATCGCGGTGTGCAGCACGGTTTTGGCCACCTGCATCGGAACGCTGGCGGCGGTGGGCATGTACCGCTATAGATTCAGGGGGAAAGGCGTGATCGATGCGCTGCTTTATATTCCGGTGGTCATTCCGGAGATCGTGCTGGGCATCGCGCTGCTGACGCTGTTTGCGAAAACCAGCATTCCCCGAGGGATTTTATCTCTTGTGCTGGCTCATACCACCTTCTCCATCCCCTTTGTGGTCTTTAACATCAGAGCCAGGCTCACCGGCTATGACAACTCGGTGGAGGAGGCGTCCATGGATTTGGGCGCCGGCAAGGTTGAGACCTTTTTCCGTATTACGGTTCCGATTCTTGCCCCTGCCATCGGCGGCGGTGCGCTGCTGGCCTTTACCCTGTCCATTGACGACGTAATCATCAGTTATTTTACCAACGGACAGACCAAAACCTTCCCTCTAAAAGTGATGGAGAGCATCAAGAGCGGTGTCTCTCCCGATGTCAATGCTCTGTCCACGCTGATTCTGGCGGGCACAACTCTGTTGGTCATCCTGACACAAAGCAATTTGTTTAAGCGAAGAAAATAATTATTTTTGAATGGGGGATTTACAATGAAAAAGCTAAAAATGGGCTTCTGCCTGCTCCTGGCCGCCCTGACAACCGCGTCTCTTTCCGCGTGCGGCGGCAACAGCCAGTCTTCAGATTCCACCGGGTCTGCCGGGGAGCTGAACATCTTCGTCTGGACCGAGTATGTTCCCGATTCCGTCATCGAGCAGTTTGAGGAAGAGACCGGCATCAAGGTGAACGTTTCCACCTACTCCTCCAACGAGGATATGCTGGCCAAAGTGAAGTCTGAGGGGGAAGGCACTTATGACATTGTCCAGCCCACCGATTACATGGTGGAGCAGATGATTTCCCAGGGGCTTCTGCAGGAGCTGGATCAGAGTAAACTCACCAATCTGAGCAACATCGGAGAGAGCTATCTCAATCCCTCCTACGATCCCGGCAACGTCTATTCCGTCCCCTACCAGGGCGGCGCGGCGGCCATCGCGGTCAATACCTCCAAGGTGCCGTCGGGAACCATCACTTCTTACGCGGATTTGTTTGACTCTCAGTATGCCAATTCCATGGTGGTGCTGGATGATTTCCGCGCCATCATCGGCATGGCGGCAAAGAGCCTGGGCTACAGCATGAGCGAGACAGATCCCGACAAGCTGGCGGAGATTTCCGAGCGTCTGCTCTCTCTGAAGGACAATATCAAGCTCTATGACAGCGACAGCCCCAAGTCCGCCCTGATCTCCGGCGACTGCTATCTGGGCGTCATCTGGAGCGCGGAAATCGCCCTGGCCATGGATGAAAACCCCGACATTGAGATTGTCTATCCCAGCGAGGGCGCCTATCTGTTCATGGACAACTGGTGCGTCACCAAGGGTGCGAAGAACTATGATCAGGCCATGGAGTTTATCAACTACATGCTCAAGCCCGAAACCGCACAGATGGTGATGCAGGAGTACCCGTATCTCAATCCCAACACCACCGCGCTGGAAGGGATGGAAGACGATTATAAAAACAACACCGCCAAGAACCCGCCTGCGGAGGACATCGCAAAGGGCGAGTATATTAAAAACCTGGATACCGATACCCTGGCCATTTATGACCAGATGTGGACCGAGCTAAAGAAATAAGGCCGCGCCAAGCTGGAATTATAAAAAAGTATTATATTAACATGCGGAAAAGACGGGAAATCTGATTTTAGATGCGTCTTTTCTGCATGTTATTTTGCGTTTTAATAGAATTATTGTGGTATATATAGTGCGATAGAAGTAGATAGACGGTCATGAAAGCTCATTGCCGGAACAGACCTTTTAGCGTATAGTATAAGACAAGAAGCAGGGAGGCTGACCGTAAGGACAGCCTCCTCCATGTGATAAGGGAGGTACATTGAAATGAGTTACGAGGAAGTCAGCAAGAGCATTGACCAGGTGATCGGATATATCCGCAATGATCACCTGTCCGACGAGGAAAAGGATACCATCACAAAAGAAACGGTACATTATTTTGATCAATATGTCAGCCCCGGCTGGCTGAAATACCGCAAATCGGTTTCCACCAACTCCGCCGTGGTGGAGTGGCGGGATCATGACGCTGTCTGCGAGGGACTCTACGGTGAGGAGTTTATCGATTGCCTGGGCGGGTTCGGCATCTACACCTGCGGACACAGAAACCCCGAGATCATCGAATTGGTCAAGGCGCAGTTGGATCACCAGGCGCTGCATTCTCAGGAGCTGCTGGATCCTCTGAGGGGCTATCTGGCAAAGGCCGTGGCGGATATTACCCCCGGTGATCTGCGGCACTGCTTCTTTACCAACGGCGGTGCCGAGGCGGTGGAAATGGCTCTGAAGCTGGCCAGAATCGCTACGGGGGGCAAGTGGTTTATCTCCACCGTGGGGGCCTTCCACGGTAAGTCCATGGGCGCGATCTCCATGGGCGGAAAGAATACTTACCGCGCACCTTACACCCCCATGGTGCAGCAGGTGCAGCATGTGGAGTACGGCAACGCGGAAGACGCCAGAAAGGCGGTTCGTAATCTGACAGCTGTGGGCGAGCAGGTTGCGGCTATCATCGTGGAGCCCATTCAGGGCGAAGCGGGTATCATCATCCCGCCGGAGGGATATCTGGCGGAACTGAGGGCCATCTGCGACGAATATCAAATTGCCCTGATTTTCGACGAAATTCAGACCGGCATGGGACGAACCGGAACCATGTGGAGATGTGAGGCGGAGGGGGTTACCCCCGACATCATGACCTTTGGCAAGGCCTTTGGCGGCGGCGTCATGCCCATCACCGGAATCATCTGCAGGCCTCCCCTCTGGACGGAGGAGCTGGTCAATAATCCGTGGCTGTTGGGCTCTCCCACCTTTGGTGGAAATCCGGTGTGCTGTGCCGCCGCGCTGGCCACCATTAAGTATATGATTGACTATGACATCCCCGGGCAGTGCAGGGATAAGGGCACGGTGCTGAAGGCAGGACTGCTGGAACTCAAGGAGAAATACCCCACCGTCATTCACGATGTGCGCGGTATTGGCCTGATGCTGGCGGTGGAGTTTGTGACCAGCGATGTGGGTTACAGCGTGGCCAAGGGGATGTTTGCCCGGGGCGTGATGACCGCGGGTACACTGGTGAATTCCAAGTGCGTCCGGTTTGAGCCCGCCGCTGTGATTACCGAGGAGCAGATTAAAGCCGTCATTGAGCGGATGGACGCCGCTGTTGCCGACACGAAAACGGAATTTTCACTGTAAAAATTCCACGACATAAAAAGAAAGCCGAAAGCCTTGCATGTCAAGGCTTTCGGCTTTGCTGTTAAGGATTGATGACCTGAAGGGGAGGGCCGTCCAGCGCGATGACCTGGTCGCACTGGTCTAGCACCGCGCGCTCGTGGCTGATCAGGAGGACAGGGGTATCGAGGCTCCGGATACGGGTTAAAATGCGGACGCTCCGCTCCGGGTCCACACCGTTAAAAGGTTCGTCCAAAAGATAGAGCCGCCCGCCCAACGCCAGGGCACGAGCCAGTGCCAGCCGCCGCGCCATGCCTCCGGAGAGCGCTTCGGGATAGGTTTGCGACTCCTCCTCCAGCTCCACAAGGGTGAGATATTGCCGGGCGCTCTCCCTGCGCTCCTTTGGGAGAACATCTTCAATCTGTCTGATGGCGGTGTGCCAGGGGAAAAGGCGGTTTTCTTGAAAGAGCGGGGCAATGTCACGGGGGGAAATGCCTTCCACTCGTCCGCTTTGAAGGGGCTCCAGTCCCAGCAGAACTCGAAAAAGGGTGGTTTTTCCGCAGCCGGAGGGGCCGGACAGGGCGGTAATGCCCTGCGTGGGAAGCGCGAGAGAAAAGCGATCCAAAATTCGTTTTTCTCCCAGGACGACGGTCAACTCCTGCATGAAAATCATTGGCCGTGCCTCCGTTTCAGCAGGACGTTCAGCCCCCATTCCAGCAGAAAGCTGAAACAAATGACAACCCCTGTCCAGGCGAACAGAGAGGGAGTTTCCAGATAGAGTTTGGCGTAATAGAGCTGTGTCCCGATGGTATGCTTGGGCAAACAGAGCACCTCCGCCGCGACGCCGGATTTCCACGCGAGACCCAGAGCGGTTTGGACGCCTGCGGCAAAATAGGGCTGTACGGAGGGGAGATAGACCAGGCGGAGCAGGTTCCTCCGGGAAAACCGGTAGGTCCGTGCCAACTCCAGAAGAAGCGGGTCGGTTTCGGTGAGCCCCTTTGATACGTTCATCCATATAATGGGGAGTACCATGAGGCCGGAAATGACGCCTGGCACATAGACCCGGTGAACCCACAGGAGGATCAGGATGATGAAGGACGCCACAGGAGTGGCGCGGATCACTTTGACAGCGGGAGTCAAAATCCAGTCCGCCCAGGGGGAAAAGACAGTCATGACCGCGATGATGGATCCCAGCAGCACCCCGCCTGCCATGCCTCCGAAAATGGAAAGAAGGGAGCAGCCCGCCGCCTGCCAGAAAACCGCGGTGCGCCCCTGTTCTAACAAAGAGCGCAAAACCGCTAAAGGCGCGGGCAGGAGAAGCTCCTGACCCACGCCGATTGCCGCAATCTGCCATACCCCGAGCCAGACGGCCAGAGGTACGGCAACGCGGAGCAGCTTCACTTGAACTTCCTTAGCCAAAGTAGAAGGCGTCATCGGGGATGTTACCGCCAATGGAGTCAGGGTTCGCGGCATAAAGCACCTGATAATAGCCCTGAATGGCGGAGCGAATGTCATCCGCTCCCGTGATGCACACCAGATTGCAGTCGGGAATGGCCTGGGCGGCGATGGCGGCGGAGGCGGTGATCTGATACTGAGCCACCAGCTCCGAAGCGGCTTCCACATTGTTTTGCACATAGTCGATGGAGTCGGCGTATTCTTCTAAAAAGGCGCTGACCAGATCGGGATGGGCTTCGGCAAACTCCGTGCGCACCACCACGCAGCCCATGGGCAGGGTGCTGTCCTGCCCCAGGGCGGCCCATTCGTCATTGACGTCAAGGGCAACCCGGGCGCTGCCCTTCAACTGAAGCGCCGTGGCGGCGGGGACGGGCAGCATGCAGACGGAGGCTTCTCCGCTGACCATCTTGGATACCACGTCATCCGCGGTGGAAAAGACGATGTCGACATCCGTGCCCGGCGTTAAGCCGTTCTGCGTTAAAATGTAGTCCAGGATGTATTCGGGATTCGCGCCCTGGCCGGTGGTATAAATGGTTTTGCCCTTCAAATCGGAGATGCTGCTGACGGTGTCTCCGTTTTCCAGAATGTACAGCACGCCCAGGGTGTTGATGGCGGCGATCTGAACCGCGCCGCTGGTTTTGTTGTAGAGGTTGGCGGCCACATTGGTGGACAGGGCGGCGATGTCCACCTCGCCGGAGGTCAGGGCCGAGAACGCCTCGTCATTGGAGGTCAGGACAGAGAACTGATAATTTTCGGAAGCGTTTCCTGCGTCGGAATCCGCCATCAGCTTGACGGCTCCGATGCCCGTGGGGCCGGAGAGCATGGCGACATTGACCGTCTGCTTCTCCGCCGCGGTTTCATCGCCGGAGGACGCGGTTTCCGTCTGGCTTTCTTCAGTTACGCCGGTTTTAGTGGTGGAAGTCGCTGTTTCCACGGTAGAACCGCTGCCGCAGGCGGACAGAGCCAGCAGCAGGCAGATTGTCAAAGCAATACTGATCCATTTTGTTTGTTTCATCATAGGTCTTCCTTTCTTTTCTGTGGCTGTGTCTCCAGTATCCGGATGGTTTTGCCCCTGCGCAGGATAAAGGCATGTTCCTCCAGCTGGCTGAACACACGGTAAAGGGTAGCGCGGCTGATATTCAGGCGGCCGGTCAGCTCAGTGGCGCCGAAATGGACACAGCGTTCCTGATCCATATTGTCCAGCAGAAATTGCAGCACCTTTTCCTCCGCGCTTCCCACTGCCAGCGTGTTTAGACGGGTGCTTAAAAAGTGGATACGATCCGAAAGATAGCGCACATAGTTTTTCATAAAGGCGGGACTGCGCTCCAGCAATTCCTCCACCAGCTGCTGCGGGAGCAGCAGAACATCGCACTCGGACTGTGCGGTCAGCGTGGCCGCATAGTCCTCATATCCATGAAACAGGGCCGCCGCTCCAAAGGGAGTTCCCGCCTCCAACACGCTGATAACCAGTTCACCCTTGGTGACCTTGATCTGACCGGAGCGCAGGATGCCCAGACTGTGAGAAAACCGCGTGGGTGAGTAGATGACGGCGCCCCGCCGGTAGCGCACATGGGAACAAAGCGGATGAGAAACAGCCGCCTCCAAAGCGTCCTGAGTCATGCCATGAAACAGCACGGCCTTTGAGAGTTCCGAGAGCTCCACCATATCAGCCTCCGAAGTGTCTCATTTGAGACGATATTAAATATAGCACAAAAAAGGCAAAAGTCAAGTGCTCTGCATAGAATAGGGAAGAATGGAGGGCTGATTATGTCAAGATGCCAGCGAAGCGGTTGCTGCGGCGCCAGAGGGGCCACGTCTGGTGCGGCGTTTGCCGCTTCAACTGCCAGCGGAAATGCCGGCGTCAATGCTGCCAGGAATACAACCGATCCTAACGGGGCCTTTTTTGAAGATATGCCCATGTGCCGTTATGTCAATACGATTCCAATCTGCCCCGGAGACGGGGATGTGGAAGCGGGAATTCTTGCCGCGTTGGCGTGTCAGAATCAATTGCTGGCGGACATTTTAGGGGCGCTTAACGCCCTGACCGCCGCGGTGGAAAATCTCAGCAGCAATGGGGACTCGTGAGACAGGTACATAGCATATGGTTCCGGGAACATGTGACGGCTGCTTCTGCCGCAGCCGTCACAGGAAACGTCATTTGCGGCGCGACTACCGCCGTAAATGACGGATTTTTTACTCCGAACTACCTGGGGAAATGCCGCCGTGGGCGATTGAGACTTGCGCGGAGCCAACAGCATCTTGAGGTGGAATCAGGCTTCACGGAGCGTTAAAATTAGAAAATATGTAGTAGATTTTTTGTTCTAATACGTTTAAAATAAGGTCAGTAACACGGTTGAGACAATGGAGGGATTTCATGCTGTCCTTTGAAGAAATGGGAGATCTGCTCGATGAGATTGCGGAGGAATTTCCGGAGGAATTTTACCGTGAGCTTAACGGCGGAATTTTGCTGCTGCCGGAAGCCCTTCCCGACCCGGACTTTCCTCCGGGGGAACTGTATATTTTAGGGGAATATTGCCGGGAGTGGGGTATGGGAAGGTTTATCAATCTCTATTACGGTTCCTTTGCCGCGCTGTTTGCAGATGCCGATTTGGACGAGCTGCGCGATGAGCTGAAGAAAACCCTGGCCCATGAGTTTACCCACCATGTGGAGAGCTTGGCTGGTGAACGGGGACTGGAAATCCGGGATGAGGAGGAGCTGGAGGGCTATCGGTCAGAGTATCGGACGGAGTCAAAGGACTGATGATGAGATATGACAGTCTATGAACAGTACAGCATCGAATTGATCAAAGAAAATGGAGGAATCGTATGCTGATTCAGGAGCTGGTGGCCGCCCAGCGGGAACACTTTCGCAGCGGCGTGACTTTGGATCCGGACTACCGCGCAACCGCGCTTCTTCTTTTGCACAACGCCATTTTGAAACAGGAAAAGGAACTGTGCGCCGCGCTGCGGGAGGATCTTGGAAAAAGTGTTTCGGAGAGCTATATGACGGAAATTGGAATGATTCTGTCGGAGCTAACCTGCCAGATTAATCACGTAAAGCGGTGGAGCCGCCCCTGGAGAAGGCACACGCCGCTGGCCCAATTCTGGGCCAAAAGCTATGAGTTGCCCAGCCCCTATGGCTGTGTTCTGGTGATGAGCCCCTGGAATTATCCTCTTCAGCTGTCGCTGGAGCCTGCCATTGACGCTATCGCGGCGGGGAACACTGTGGTGATCAAGCCCAGCGCCTATGCGCCCGCCACAAGCGCGGCCATCAAAAGCCTGATAGGCGGCCTGTTTGATCCTGCGTACGCGGCGGTGGTGGAAGGCGGACGGGAGGTCAACACGGGACTGCTGGACGAGCCTTTTGACTACATCTTTTTCACAGGGGGGAAGACGGTAGGACGGCAGGTGATGCAACGGGCGGCGGCGCGGCTCACCCCGGTGACGCTGGAGCTGGGCGGGAAGAGTCCCTGTATTGTGGAGGAGAGCGCAAATCTCAAGGTTGCTGCCCAGCGGATTGCCTTCGGAAAATTTTTAAATGTGGGACAAACCTGCGTCGCGCCGGATTACCTGCTGGTACAAAGCAGTGTGAAGGAGAGGTTTCTCCCCCTGCTGTTCCGGGCCATCGAGGCTCAATACGGCACGAAGCCGCTGGAGAATCCGGACTACGGCAGCATCATCAACCGGAAGCATTTTGAACGGATCACCGCCCTGTATGAACATCAGCCGCTGCTGTTTGGAGGGGAGCGGGACGAAGCGGCTCTGCGCATCGCGCCGACCGTGCTGGAGGCGACCCTGTCCAGTCCCGCTATGGGAGAGGAAATTTTCGGCCCTGTTTTGCCCGTTCTCACCTTTGACCGTGTGGAGGAGCTGCCGGCGCTGGTGGAGGAAAACCCGACGCCGCTGGCATGTTACCTGTTCACCGAACGGGCGGAGGTCAAGAAGCGGCTGCTGGACGGGATTTCCTTCGGCGGCGGATGTGTCAACGATACCATTATCCATCTGGCCACGTCGGAGATGGGGTTTGGCGGCGTGGGACAGAGCGGTATGGGAGCGTATCATGGGAAGAAAGGTTTCGATACCTTTACCCATGTGAAGAGCATTGTGGATAAGAACACCCTGATTGATCTCAAGATGCGGTATCAGCCTTATTCCAATCAAAAACTGCGGCTGATCCGCCAATTTTTAAAGTAGCGTTCCAATGGAATCAAAGGTGAACGGCGGGCTTTTCGACAGTAAAAGCCGCCTCTGCTGAAAAACAGAGGCGGCTTTCCTGCGGAAGTCTCTTACTTGTGATCCACGGAGTACATATACTGGATTAAGTCCAATACCTTGTTGGAGTAGCCGATCTCATTATCGTACCAGGAAACCACCTTGACGAAGGTATCGGTCAGCGCGATTCCGGCAGTCGCGTCAAAAATAGAAGTGCGGGTATCACCCAGAAAGTCGGAGGAGACAACGGCGTCCTCAGTGTAACCCAGAATGCCCTTCAGCGCGCCCTCGGAGGCCTGTTTCATCGCGGCGCAGATTTCTTCGTACTTCGCCGGTTTTTCGAGATTCACGGTCAGATCCACCACGGAGACATCCAGTGTGGGCACGCGCATGGACATACCGGTCAGCTTGCCGTTCAGGGAAGGAATCACCTTTCCTACGGCCTTGGCGGCGCCGGTGGAGGAGGGGATGATGTTGCCCGATGCGGCGCGTCCGCCACGCCAATCCTTTTTCGAAGGGCCGTCCACGGTTTTCTGGGTGGCGGTGGTGGAATGTATGGTGGTCATCAGGCCGTCCGCGATGCCCCAGTTGTCATGCAGAATCTTGGCGATGGGGGCAAGGCAGTTGGTGGTGCAGGAGGCATTGGAAACGAAGTTCATGCCGGTGTTGTAGGTCGTTTGGTTGACACCCATCACGAACATGGGTGTGGAATCGGCGGAGGGAGCGGACATGATAACCTTCTTCGCACCGGCGTCCAGATGCCCCTGGGATTTTTCCTGAGTGACGAACAATCCGGTGGATTCCACCACGTATTCCACACCCAGCTCGCCCCAGGGGATTTCGGCGGGATTCATTTTAGCAAAAAATTTGATTTCTTTGCCGTTCACAATGATGGAGTTTTCTGTATAGGAGATATCGCCTTCAAACTGACCATGCATGGTGTCGTAACGCAGCATGTACGCCATATAATCCGGGGTCATGCCAGGATCGTTAATACCCAGAAACTCGATATCGGGACGATTGATACCTGCGCGGAAAACCAGACGGCCGATGCGTCCAAACCCATTGATGCCAATTTTAATGCTCATAATGATTGTTACACTCCTTGTAAAATATCAGCAATGGCGTTTTGCAGCGAGACCGAAAAACGCATTCTTATTATAGACGATGATTTCAGGAAAGAAAAGAGCTTTTGGTGTTTTTGTCAAATCGAATTTCCTGAAATGTGACAGGATGGAACACCATTGTCTAAAATGTGTGTTTTGCCTTTAAATGGCTTGTGACTTTTCAAATTGTCGGGTATAATATAATCCAATTTCAGCAATCTATGTTCAGCCAGCCGTTGAGTTCCGCACGAGGAAACGACTGCATGCTTTGAGGTGAGAGAGTGAATTTTGATAGTGCCCTGTTCAATGAACTGTTTAGCCGGTTTCCAGAACCCATGGTCTTTGTTTCTGTGAACACGGTTCAATATTATAATCCGGCCGCCCTGTCATCTTTCCCGTCGCTGGCAACCAGCAACTCAATTCCAATGGAATTAATGACCGTGGCGGTGCTGCCCGGGGACGGGATCTGCACATGTACCGTGGGAGGACATTCCTTTTCCGCGATGGCATATCCGATGGAAAACGGACGGCTGGTGGTACTCCGTCCCGCCCACAAACACCAAAAGGCCAGCCTTCCCCTTCAGCTCCGGGTGCAAATTACCAATTTATTTGGAGCCGCGCAGCTTCTGGGAGAAAAGGCGGTTGAATTTGGTACGGAGGAAAAGCTGCCAGAGCTCGCTATTCTCAATCAGGGGCTTTATCGTCTGCTGAGGCTGACCCAGAGCCTGGAGCTGATGGAGGAGCTGTCTCAGGATCAGCCGCTGCGCTTCAGAAGCGCCCCCATGGATCTGGCCGGGCTTTGCCATCGGTTGACAAACGGGGTATCCTCGCTTGTCAGCCAGTCCGGGGGCAAGTTTTGCTACGAGAGCAGCATCGCTTCTGTTCTCACGTGGGGAGACAGCGAGCTGCTTCAGATTATGCTGCTTCATTTAATTTCCAACGCGCTGAAGGCCGCCGGTACGGAAGGCGAGGCGGGGATGCGGCTGACGCGGATTGAAAACAGATGTGTGATTAACATCTGGGACCGCGGACCGGGTCTGGACGTGACGACGATGACAGAGCTGTTTGAAAGCTCGGACAGTCAGGATGGCGTACTGGGAAAAGGCCTGGGCCTGGGACTGCAAATTGTGCGGCGCATCGCGGTGCTCCATGGCGGAACGATTTTAATGGAGGGCAGAAAGGGAATCGGCGTCCGGGTTACGATTTCCCTTCCTATTGTCCCCATACAGGATGTGCCGCTGGAGACGCCGAAGCTCCAGATGGATGTCAGCGGTGGGTTTCCGCTGCTTCTGGTGCAGCTATCCGATGCGTTATCCTATGAATCCTTTTCCCCGCTGGATGTATATTAATCAACATGAGACAGTTGAAAAACAGCGTTGCTCCACGATCACACACAAAAAAATGCGCTTTGATTGGCTTTTAGGCCGGTTCAATGCGCATTTTTTATATCCAAAGCCGCGCTTTGTACCGATGAAGCGGGTGATGGGCCATTGCGTAACAGGGCAAGGCGTTTCAGAAAATGATCAGGCCGCCGTTGGGCGCCAGCACCTGACCGGTCAGAAAGCTGCCGCCGTCTGAGGCCAGAAAGGCGATGGAGGCGGCCACATCGTCTGGAACGCCAATGCGGCCGAGAGGGGTCTCCTGTGCCAGCGCGTCCAGGGAGGCGCGGTCCAGACCGGCGTTCATTTCGGTATCGATGACGCCGGGAGCGACGCAGTTAACCGTAATGCCGGAGGGGCCGAGTTCCTTGGCCAAGGCCTTCGTCAGCGCGATGACCGCGCCCTTGGATGCGGAATAAGCTGTCTCGCAGGAGGCGCCAACCTGGCCCCACATGGAGGAAACGGTAATGATTTTCCCAGACTTGTAGTGGACAAAATGGGGAATGACAGAACGGCATGCATGGAATACGCCGTCCGTGTTGACGGAAAAAATCCGCTTCCACGCCGTGACCGGCATTTGGTCGAGCAGTCCCGTCCATGAAACACCTGCGTTGCAGACCAGGAGGTGAAGCTGACCGAATTGGTCAATGACCTGCCTGATCATAGACTCGGTTTCCTCAGCATTGGCAATGTCTGCGCTCACCGCGATACCCCCTAGCTCCGCCGCAAGCGCTTCGGCCTTTTCACGGGACCGATAGTAATGGATTGCAACCTGGTAGCCGTCCTTGGCCAGCCTGCGGGCGGCGGCGGAACCGATGCCGCCCGCGCCTCCGGTGATCAGCGCGGTTTTCATTGCAGCCCCTTCAGCCACTCGACGCAGAGGCCGTGCCAGGTAGCGGCATGAGGATTCACACGGGTTTCGTCAAAGGCACTGTCCGGCGTGGCAAGTCCCATGGCGTGGGGGCCGTCGGCGTAGATATGCAGCTCGCATGAGACGTTGCAGCCGCGCAGGGCATTGGCGTACAGCAGGCTGTTTTCCATAGGGACGGTGCCGTCGTTGTAGGTGCACCAGAGAAACGTGGGAGGATTGCTTGGAGTGACGCTGGTTTCCAGAGAGAGCGCGGGGGGGCGCTGCGCTGTTTTGCCCAGCAGGTTGGAAAAGCTTTTGACGCTGCCGAAGGGCTCACGGGTGGTGATCACCGGATAGCAGAGAATGGCGGCATCGGGCCACACGTCTCCCGGCTGGAGTGCCAGGGTTTCACCAATGACGGGCAGATCAAACAGATTGGAAAGGCAGCCGGCCAGATGACCTCCGGCGGAGAAGCCGCACACAGCCACCCGGCGGATTCCGTATTTATCCGCATTGCGGTGGATAAAGTCAACACAGGCGGCGGCCTCCAGCAGTGCCTGGGGGAAGCGGTCCGGCGCCACGCTGTAATCCAGGACAAACGCCTGCATGCCCGCATTCAAAAAAGCCAGCGCCACTGGCTCCGCTTCACTGGGCGCAGTCATGGAGTAGCCGCCGCCGGGGAGAATCAGCACCGCCCAGCGCCCTTGCTGATCTCCTACCAGCTGGCGGTTCGGCCGCGCGTAAGCCCGCAGGCGGATACTGGTTTGGCTCTCCGGGAGCCTGGGATTGATTTCCGCGCGGGAAAACTGTTCGTAGAGCATGGAAACCTCCTCAGGTTAAAAAAGGGCCGTTGCAATCGCAACAGCCCTTCGATGTGATAACGCTTTTGTCAATTAGCCGATTGCGTTCAGGCCGCCGTCGGGATAGATGGAGGAGCCGGTGATAAAGTCGGAAGCGGAGGAAGCGAGGAACACGGCGGGGCCGGCGCAATCCTCAGGCACACCGATACGCATGGCGGGCATCCCGCCGGCGATGCCGTCGCGCACTTTGGGATCGTCGGGCAGAATGCCGACCATCATCGGAGTATAGGTAATGGTGGGTCCGATGAGGTTGACCTGAATGTTGGGACGCAGGTCGGAGGCATAGGCCTTGGTCAGCATCTCGACAGCACCCTTGGTGGAACAGTAGCCCACGTTGCCGCCGCCGCCGTTGGCCACGGCGCGGATGCCGCGGACGGAGCCGATGTTGATGATCTTGCCGTGGATGTCATGATCCTTCATAAACTTGCCGAAGTGCTTGCAGGTGAGCATGACGGATTTGACGTTGGCGTCAAACATCTGATCCCACACGTCGGAGGGGAATTCGGTGCCGGGGAACTTCTTGTTGAAGCCCTGAGAGTTGACCAGAATGTCAACGGTACCCATCTGAGCGACAGCGTCGTTGAGCAGGGCGACGACGTCGTCCTCCTTGGTGGCGTCGCCGGCATGGAACAGCACGTCCTCGCCGGAAGCATCCTTAATTTCCTGCTTTGCGCGCTCCAGAGCGTCGGTCTTGCGGGAGGAAATCAAAACCTGAGCGCCGGCCTCGGCCAGTCCCTGAGCGATTGCCTGGCCGATACCGCCGGCTCCGCCGACAACAACAGCCTTCTTACCGGTCAAATCGGTAAAATTCTTTGCCATGATAATCAAACTCCTTTAACTTTTTGTTGAGAAAAACAGCGTTGGGTTACACTCAGCCCTGGGGCGGCAGCAGGCAGACCAGCATGTCGCAGATCGTGGTGCCGTTATTGATGATGCCCTTCTTGGTGCCGGGGCCGCAGTGGTAGGTGTCGCCGGGCATCAGAGTGGTCTTGGTGCCGTCATCGGTGGTAACCTCCATCTGACCGGAGATGATATAATAGATGGATTCCAGGGGGTTGGCGCCGAACTCGCAGCCGCCGCCCACCTCGAAATGAGACAGGCCGCAGACCAGCTTGCCGTCATTGACGTCCTGGGGATTGTGCAGACGGGTGGGAGTAACGCCGAAATGGCCGGGAGCCTCGTAAACCACAGCCTCATTGGCACGTACGATTTTATAGCTCATGTTGTTCATTCCTTTCAGATCAGTAAAATGACTAGAATAGACGGTTTGCTAACTAACATCTAAAGGATAGTGTAGCACACTCACTGGGAAAGTCAAGAGAGTTAATACAAAAACTCCAGAAGCGTCTTACAAATTTTTGTGAATAATTTGGAAACATATCACATGGTTTGGCGGAAAAACAATTATATTGCATAAAAACTTATGGGGAAAAGCGCGAAAAATGATACCGCGCATCAGGTCACGACGATCCGTGCGCTCTATTTGGGCGGATGATGGGGAGGGATTTCGGCTGATTTTCAATCACGGCGTGGGTGACGCTGCCTCCGAACTCTCCATCCAGAGACCATCTGATAGGAGTCTGGCTGGTGACCTCCAGGCGGGAGGTATGGAGCAGACAGACCGCGCCTTCGCAGGCGGAAAAGGGCTGCATCAAAAAGCGGAGGATGGACTGGCGCTCCTGATAATTGGACGGGCGGCGGATCAGAACCGCCTCGAACAGACCGTCGTCCAGAGTGACGTGGACAGCGCGCAGATTAAAAATGCCGCCCACCGAGGTAGTATTGCCCACCATGCCGAACAAAAATTCCCCGCTTAAAGTGCCGCCGTCATGGGAGATGGACAGTGGAATATTGCGCAGTGTGGGCAGGCTTTTGACTCCCTCCAGCACATACGCCAGATGACCCAGCGCCTTTTTGACCTCTTGAGGCGTGGCATAGGAGACATCGGCAAACGCGCCGAAGGCGGCAATGTAAACAAAGGGTTTCCCGTTGAAACGGCCCAGATCGCAGGGGCGCACCGTGCCTGTGGCCGCCAGCTTCGCCGCCGCCAGCACATCCCGGGGAAGTTTTAGGCTCCGGGAAAAATCGTTGGTGGAGCCTGCCGGAATATAGCCCAGGGGAGGCGGAGCGGAGAGCTCCGTCAGGCCGGCGGTCACCTCGCTTAGCGTGCCGTCTCCGCCGGCGCAGATGATGCGGTCGTACTGTTCCCCAATGATCCGGGTTATCTGCGCGGCGTCCTCGCGGCCCTGGGTGGGCCAGACCGTTGTGAGCCAGCCTTCTTTTGCAAAGCAATTCAGGATTTCAGGAAAATAACTCCGCAGACGGCTTTTCCCAGCCACCGGATTGAAAATAAAGAGCAGCTTTTTCATGACGAATCCCTTTCTGTCTACACTCGTTCGGGGTGGGGGAAAGCGTTTCAGGTTATCAACTATTATATCTCTCGTTTTCGTTGAAATCCACCTTAAATTTTATTCTTCCTCGCGGGCGCGTCAATCATGCCCCGCAAAGCAGGATGTAAATTTTAAAATATTGTGTAAAGTAAAAATACGTGACAGCATCACAGACAATGGAGCCGAAGCGTGCTGCACTCCTTATTATAAAGCAGGATGGGTCCGGAGCGCATGTTAACGCGCTCCGGACCCATCCTGTTTCAGGGGGGATGTTTGTTACGTTAAATCAAGCAGCACCTGCGCCGCGGAACGGGCAAACAGGCGGGCTCCGGCCAGAGCCTCCTGTAAAGTGTTTCCGTGGGTTCCGATCTCCACTAGGAAGGCGCCGACGCTGTAGCTCTGATTGTACCGTGATTTGCACAGCGCGATGGGACGTGCCAGTGTGGGATAAAGGTTATTCATGGACTGCTGAATTTTCTCCGCAAAGGCCAGGTTTTCCCGCCAGTTGGGGTGCTCTTGCCCGTTGGCGTCGGTTCCGATGATTAAGTCCACCTGGGCGGTCTCCACACCGTCGATGGTGGTGACGGTTTTGTAGATGGTTCCGTCGGAATCCGTCAAGGCGTCCCGGTGGAGGTCAATAATAATTTTAATGCTGGGGTATTGCTCCAGATAGGACTCAATGGCCTCCGCCGAACGGGAATACGCGCCGTTGTAATTGGGGTAGTCATAGTATTCGGTGTCATGAATGACGGAGATGCCCAGTTGAGTGAAAATGTCCGCCACCTCGTTGCCGACGCGAACAACACTGTAATTTTCATCCAGGGTGCGTGCGGTGCCGCTCTCCTCATACACGTCGGTGCCGTCCATGGCATAGGACTCCGTGGTGTGAGTATGAATAATCAGAACCTGGGGCGAACCCTGGGAAAGATCCAATGAAAGCGGCTGCTTGAGCAGCGCGTCCACGTCGATGTCGTAGTCGGTATAGTTTTTGATGTAAATTCCGTCGGCGCAGTCGTAGCCGTCCGCAGAGACCGGTAAAATGGTTTTTGCCACGATGTTGGCGTTGGTGGCGCTATTCTGGGGGTTGGCCTCCGAGTCGTCCTCGCTGCTTTGAGAGGTGGTATCCGTATTGGTATCCGTCTGGGAGGCGTCCGACGTGTCGGTTTGAGCCGAGTCGTCCTGCGTTTGCTTGTCCGAATCTTGGGCTATGGAGGAAACTCCCGCCTGAAGACGAACCGATTGTCCCAGCAGCAGACTTTGCCAAGTGTCAAGCCCCGAAAGCGTACTGTCGCTGCTCCCTCCGGTACCCAGCTCCAGAGACAGAGCCGTGGTGACAAAGTCGGCGCTTTGCCCTAGAGTTTGTCCCAGATCACTGACAGCAGGCAGATCCGCTGTTAGCCAGACCATCCAGAGAGCCGAAAGCGTCAGGCAAAGCGCCAGGCCCCGACGGGCAATTTTGCGGATGGGATGCAGGGGTGCTTTCTTCATATCCATCATCCTTTTCCTTTGTTCAGTGTGGTAAAGCATATGCGGTGCAGCGGACAAATATGAGCGCGGACGGAAGAATCTCCCGTCCGCGCTCTATCAACATAATAAATATTGTGCTCAGCTTCTGACCGCCGTGCCGCCGAATTCCGCCAGAACGAGCTGTTTGTTCCGATCCTCCACCCAATTGATGCTCCAGGCGGAGCCGAACAAAATGAGTTGGTTGCCCTTGTAGTCCTCCACAAGCTTCGCGTCGCCGGGGAGCACCAGCTCATCCTCCCGCACATGCTCCGGGGAGGCAATCCAGCGCAGATACTGGTAGGGCAGACCCTCCATCAGGAGTTCCACGCTGTATTCGCTGCGCAGGCGGTACTGGAACACATCGAACTGCAGTGTGCCAACCACGCCGACGAACACTTCCTCCATGCCGGAGTAGGGGGGCTTGAAAATCTGAATGGCGCCTTCCTGGGCAATTTGCTCGGTGCCCTTTAAGAACTGTTTCCGCTTCATGGTGTCCAGCGGGCGGACACGAGAGAAATGCTCCGGCGCGAAGGTGGGGATGGGGTCAAACTGAATTTTCTCACCGGGGGCGCAGAGAGTATCTCCGATGGAAAAAATACCGGGGTCGAATACGCCGATGATGTCGCCGGCGTACGCCTCCTCGATGATTTCACGCTCGGAGGCCATCAGCTGCTGGGGCTGAGAGAGCTTGATTTTCTTGCCGCCCTGCAGGTGGTATACCTCCTTATCCTTGTCAAACCGGCCAGAGCAGACCCGAAGAAAGGCAATGCGGTCACGGTGAGCCTTATTCATATTAGCCTGAATTTTAAAGACAAAGGCGGTAAAATGGTCGTCAAAGGAGTCCACCACGGTGTCTCCCGCCAGACGGGGCAGGGGGGGCGGAGTCATGCGGAGAAAATCCTCCAGGAAGGGCTCCACGCCGAAATTGGTCAGAGCCGAACCGAAAAAGACCGGGGAGAGCTTGCCGTGCCGTACCCGTTCTAAATCAAACTCGCAGGCGGCTCCGTCCAGCAGCTCGATCTCGTCCGCGAGGCGCTGATGCAGCGGTGCGCCAATGAGGTCGTCCAGCTGGGGGTCATCCAGAGAAACTTGGGCGGCAGTGGCGGCTTTGGAGCCGCCGTGGCTGGTGAAATGAACGATCCGGCGCCTGGCGCGGTCGTAAACACCCTTAAATTCCTTGCCGCAGCCAATGGGCCAGTTGACGGGGTAGGTTTCGATGCCCAGCTCTTTTTCAATTTCCTCGCATAGCTCGAAGGGGTTCCGCGCTTCCCGGTCCATTTTGTTGATGAAGGTAAAGATAGGAATGTCCCGCAGGACGCAGACTTTAAACAGCTTGCGGGTCTGAGCCTCCACGCCCTTGGCCGCGTCAATGACCATGACGGCGGAGTCGGCAGCCATTAAGGTGCGGTAGGTATCCTCGGAGAAGTCCTGATGTCCCGGAGTATCCAGGATATTGATGCAGAAGCCCTCGTATTGGAACTGCATCACCGATGAGGTGACGGAAATCCCGCGCTGTTTTTCGATTTCCATCCAGTCGGAAACGGCGGCGCGGCTGTTCTTTTTGCCCTTGACGGCGCCCGCCTGGGCGATGGCCCCTCCGTAGAGGAGAAATTTTTCCGTCAGAGTGGTTTTACCGGCGTCGGGGTGAGAGATGATGGCAAAGGTGCGCCGGCGGTTGATTTCGGATTGATATTGAGTCAAGAGGTTCCCTCCACACAAATAATTTCGTGATCACATTAATTTTTATATTATACCACAAAATGCGCCCACGGAGCAATAGCGGCTGCAAATCAATCCCCTTGCTTCGAAAAAGGGAGTAAACCGCGACAATTCATTTATTTTGGAAAAGTACGCCTCAAAGCCCGCCGTTCATAAACTGGAGCGGACGGATCAATTTCAATCAGACCGGTCTGTGGTTCAACCATGAAAGGGAGGACAGTGTTTTGCATATAATCGAATTTTCTAAGCTGATTCTGCTGTTTGAAACCGCTTTGGTGGCGGTGGTATCGGGCTTTGTCCTGTTTTTCTGCTATCTGTCCATCTCCAGCGATTACAGCGGCAGCCTGCCCTATCTGACCACCATGATCACCGCGGTCTGGGCGGCATACGGAGCAAGCATCAGCTTTTATCAAAGCAAATCGGGGAAAGAGAATGTTAAAAAAATAGAAGTGTCGGCCGCTGCGTCCAATACCGATCAGGACTCGGATTGACACGGCGGAGAGGCGTCTAAAGCGGAAATACAAGGAAAACCCGAAACACATATGAACAGCAATGAGCGACTGCCGCTGCAGGCATCAAAATGTGGCAGCGTATTTTATGGAAATATTCGCGCAAATATTTAACAATAAACAAAAAATGTTTTATTTTCGTTATATTTATAGTGGTTTAGAATACGGCAGGGAGATCATGGTGATCCCTGTCGTATCTTTTATTTCAGGTTAAATAAAGGTTGAAACGGTAATATATCAAGTGAAACCATAACGAAATCTTAACACTTTGGACACCACTGGTTAATATTTCAGTTATGTTACAAATGTGCAATAAATATTGACATGGCAAACGGAATGCATTATACTGCACATTGTTTCAAGGTGGCTTTAACCGCTAGATGGACTTAGTGATTAAGTCGCCTTAAAAAGACCTGAAAGGTCAAAAATTATTAAGGAGGAAATACCCTATGAGAAACCTGAAAAAGGTTCTCTCGCTGGTGATGGCTCTGGCTATGTCCCTGAGCCTGGCTAATGTGGCACTGGCAGCTCCTGTAGCTTCCACTACCACCAAGGCATCCACCAGCACGAGCACCACTTTCACCGATGAGTCTTCTATTGAGAACATCGATGCAGTTTCCCTGCTTGCCACTCTCGGCATTTTAAGCGGCTACGAGGATGGCACTTTTCTGCCTGCTCAGGCCGTAACCCGTGCAGAGGCAGCCAAAATTGTCTGCTACCTGCTGTTGGGTGAAGATGCCGCCAGCGCTCTGTCTGACGCTGCTGTGACCACCGGTTTCACCGATGTTGACGGCCAGGGCTATGACTGGGCCACCGGCTTCATTCAGTATGCTGCCACCAATGGCATCATCAGCGGCTACGGCGACAGCAAGTTTGGTCCTGCCGACACCGTTACCACCTATCAGCTCGCTAAGATGATTCTCTGCGGACTGGGCTATGGCGTGAACGGCGAGTACACCGGCAGCTACTGGGCAACCAACGTTGCGGTTCAGGCCGTGAAGTCCGGTGTTCTGGAGAAGGGCGCTACTAACGTAGCTTGCACCCGCGATGATACCGCTCTGATTGCTTACAACTCCCTGTTTGCTTATCTGGTTTCTTGGAGCAGTGATGACAATAAGTACAACTATATCACTGAAGAAAATGATGCTGGTGATGATGTCAAACAGACGCTGGCAATTCAAAACTATGATTACCAGACCGCGAAAGGCGTTTTGGGCTATGACTCTGATGACGGTTACTATATTGATGTCGTCAATACGGACGATGTCGACGAAGATAAAGTCTATGTTGACTGCACCGATCCCACTCTGTTTGGTCAGAATGTTGAGGCAGGTGTGATTGATGATCAGGGCGTTACCAATGTGACTGCCATCGACAAGACTTTGGGTACTACCACCAAAGGCAACTACAGTGACTGGATCAACGACGATGAAGATGATTATATTGCCGATCTGAACTCCGATGATTCCATTAACAGCGGCAAAGTCATCCTGTACTACAACGGAGAGAAAGTTGGATCCTTTACCGAAGCACAGCTGGACACCAAAGCAGATAATGGCTATTTCACAGACGGTATGGTCACTACTCTGGTTGATCAGGGACAGTACGACGCAGATGATGACAAGTATACCTTTGATGGCGACATCGACCTGATTATCATTGTTGACAAGTATGTCAGCCAGGTGGGTGAAGATGAAGTAACCGTTGATGATGACGAGGTTACCATTGATGGTGTTGATGCAAAAACCGCGGACGGTTCCGATTCTCTGACCGAAATTGACTCCGACAAAATTGTTTATCCCAGCGACTTGAGCGATGGTGATATTGTTCTGAGCTATCAGGATGCTGCTTCTGAGATTTACTATGTAGAGAAGGCCGCTTCTGTGACCGGTTCGATTGATTCTATCTCTTACAAATCATCCAAATATCACTATACCATCGACAGCACTAAGTATGGTGAGAGCGGACTGAATACTTCGAACAGTGGTCTTGATGACACGAATCTGAACGGTGATGGCGGAAGCCTGGCTGTGGGCGATGACGTCATCTTCTATCTGGACAACAACAGCGACATCGTATATGCTGATGGCGATGCTTCCGGCAGCGACGATTATGCTGCTATCGTCAAGGCAAAATGGGTTGATAGCTCCAGCGCTGATGCGTATCTCTCTTTGAAGCTTTTGTTCTCCGACGGCACCACCGATGTGGTCGAAATCGACCAGCTGAATGGTGATGACGCTGACGATGCGCTCCTTGATCTGAATGGAGACGCTGACACCTATACTGACGACGACGATCGCACCACGGCGATTGAGGGTTATGCAAGCGATTTGTTGACTGATAAAACCATTGTAACTTATAGCGAGAATTCCGATGGTACTTATGATGTGGATACCGTTGATGATGCTGATGATATTTCCGCTACTACATCGTCCACCGGAATTGTCAATGGAACTGCCAAGATCAATATTAACGGTAGCTACTATGCCGATAGCAGCACCGTGTTCTTCCTGTATGACGGTGATGACTACTCTGCATACACCGGTATTAAAAATGTTTCCGATGTGGATAGCATCAGCTATGTTTACGCCGTTGTAGATGGTACCTCTCTTGAGTATGTCTATGCAGAGGGCGACGTAAGCGGTGTATCTGCTGATAATTACTTCTTCTTGCTGGATACTGAGTATACTGATCACGACGATTACTACAGTTACCCTGCTGCTATGGACGGCAATGAAGACACTTCTGTAAATACCGATAGCAAGATTAGTTCTGCCACTGCGGGCTATGTATACTCCGTTGATGAAGAAAACTCTGATGGGTACGCAACTGAGGTGAGTAAGCAGTCTTGGACTGCGGGTATCGCGCTTGTCTCTAGTGGCACACTGGTCATTGGTGACGACGAAGACTCGGATGATAACGACTACTCCTATGACAGCAGCACTGTGGTATACAGAATTACCTACAATGCTACGAAAGACAAGTATGAAGCCAGCGTTGGTAAGGTTTCCAGCTATGTCAAGGAAGGCACTGACGATCTGATCTATGTTGTCCCTGAGGATGAAGATGATGATACCCCGTATGCCACCGAGATCTTCGTACTTGAGGATTGCGCCCCCACTCTGTCACTCTCCTTCTCTGACGGAACAGACGACACTGACACTTACTACACAGACGGTGATGCCATTTCTGTTGATGGGTTGACTGCTGAGAGCTCTCAGGTTGTTACCTTGAACATTCCAGACGGTACGGACGTGGACGTTGACAGCATTGTCGCAACTGATTATGATTCGGATACTGAGAATGGCACTGCACCCTCTTTCGTAGTAAAAAGTTCCTCTGCTAATACCTATACTCTATACTTGGAATCTGGTGATAGTGTATCCTTTGATGCTACTGTTTCTACTGGGAACGGCATTGAAGCAACCTACACTGTTACTCTGACTGCGTCCTAATCCCCAGCAACTTTTACTCAAGCAGGCGACTCCCGCGCTTTCGAGCGCGGGAGTCGCTTTTTTTCATTCTATGTCTACCTATGCTTGTAATCAGTGAGGCTTGCAGAGAAATTTGTAGAAAATTCAATAATACTAAAAAAGTAAGATAAATGTGAATTTTATGAGAAAATAAGACGAGAACAATATAAAATTGAAATAAAGATCAGAATAGAAAAATATAAATATGAAAACTTATTGCATCGGGAATAGGTAAAATTATCATGCAAAATTACAGTAGTATTACAATAATGGGTTAACTATTGACGGATGTTATTCCATCCATTATGATGAGGTCGTCTGAAAGAGATACGCGATTTGTGAGAGTCTGCGTGTACTTTCAAGGTTTAATGATCCGGACAAACTGTTTGGATCCATCAAAAAGGAGGAAATACCCCATGAGAAACCTGAAAAAGGTTCTCTCGCTGGTCACGGTTCTGGTAATGGCTTTTAGCCTTGCAAATGTGGCATTTGCGGCTACTGCTTCTACCACCAGCGAGACAACCACGACCTCGTTCACCGACGCGGACTCCATTGAGAATTCAGATGAAGTCGCGCTGCTGAACCACCTCGGTATCCTGATCGGTTATGAGGATGGATCTTACCAGCCTGCCAAGACCGTGACACGCGCCGAGGCCGCAAAGATTGTTTGCTACCTGCTTCTGGGCACTGATGCCGCGGATAGCCTGGCAAATAACACGGTTGCTACCTCGTTTACGGACATGACCGGAGCTGAGTGGGCGTCTGGCTTTGTTCAGTACTGCGAGACCATTGGCATCATTAACGGCTACGGCGATGGAACCTTCGGACCCTCTGACACCGTGACCACTTACCAGTTTGCGAAAATGCTGCTTTGCGCTCTGGGTTATGGACAGAAGGGCGAGTACGTCGGCACATACTGGAGCACCAATGTTGCAGTTCAGGCTGTGAAGCTTGGCATTCTGACTAAGGGCACCACAGACGGCGGCTGCACCCGTGACATGACCGCGCTGTATGCGTACAATGCGCTCTTTGTGACCCAGGCTACTTATGATTCTGATTCCAATAAGTATGTCACCACGGACAACGAGACGTTAGCCGTTCAGAACTTCGACTATATCACTGTGGACGGCGTTCTGAATTATGACACGGACGATGGATACTATGTGGTTCCTGATTCCGATTCCGATGTCTCCGACAATGTCTATGTTGAGTGCGATGATCCCACCCTTCTTTATCAGCAGGTTTCCGTGGGTGAAATTGATGAAATTGGCGTAACCTCCCTTACCGCGCTGGATGAGACTCTGGATACCTTTGCGGACGGCAAACTTGCCGAGCGCCTTGACTCGACTGATGATCTGTATGTGGCAAAAGCGACTGATACCGTGACCGTTGTAACCGACGGTGTGGTTGCAACCGATGTCGACCCTGACAGCATCACAGTGACAGCCGGCACGGTCGTCTCACTGGTTGACGTGGCTGACAGCAGCGATGATTATTCCACAGACGGCAAAATCGACATGATTGTAATTACCGACAAGAGCATTGGAACTGTGGATGACGATGGAGTAACCGTGGATGACGATACCGTCTCCATTGACGGAATCTCCGATATTACCGACATTGACACAGAGAATGTTGTTTATCCCAGTGACCTTGCAGCGGACGATGTTGTTCTGTACAGCTACAACGAAAAAACCGAGACTTATTATGTAGAGAAGGCTCAGTCCATCAGCGGTGAGCTGACCGGTATTACTTCCAACTCTAAGTATACCGTGAATGGCACCAAGTATGTGGAGTCCGGTCTGGTTGAAACCGCTGGGGATGCTGGACTGAGTGATCTGTCCATTGGCGATGCGGTTACCTTCTATCTGGACAACAACAGCGACGTGGTAGTCGCGGAACTGACTTCCGATTCGATTAGCAATTACGCGGCTGTGATTGATGCTGATTGGGTGAACTACAGCTTGAAGAGCACCTACCTTGAGGCGAAGCTGTTGTTCGCTGACGGAACCACCGATGTTGTCACCATTGATGAGTACAACAGTGAAGATGCGGTTTCCGCTGACGCGGCCACCATCGCCGGCAGCGTTGTCACCTTCAGCGAAAACGCAGACGGCACTTATGATGTGGATTCTGTTACGTCGGGTACGCTGAGTGCAACTTCCATTGTGACAGGAACTTCCAAGATTCAAAAAACCACTGCGCCGACCTATGTTTACGCAGACAGTAACACAGTATTCTTCCTCAATGACGGCGACGATTATTATGTATACACCGGCATTGCAAATGTACCCAATGTTTCTTTCGATGCCAATACCGCAGTTACTGTGACGGACGGCAGCTCTTTGGATTACGTCTACATCTCCGATGCCACCATTGACGGCACGGATGCCGAGGGCTATTTCTTCCTGACGAACTCTGAGTATGACGAGCAGAGCAGCCATGTTGAGTATGACGTATTCAAGGATGGTGCAACCACGACAGTCAGCACAGATGATGTTTTGTCTGCGATTACCAACGGCGGCGCTGGAGTCGTTTACTCCATTGACAGAACGGATTCCGATGACTATGTGACGAAAGTGACCGCGCAGAGCTATGACACTGGTATCGTCCTTGCTTCTGGCGGCACGCTGATCACAGATGTTACCAATGAAAATGAGTACACCTATGACAGCAGCACCGTGGTTTACTCGATCACCTACAATTCTACCAAGGATACCTACACGATGAAGACCGGCTCTGTTTCCACTTACGCTAAAGTTGATTCCAACGACAAAGTGTTTGTTGTTGCAGACGATGACGGATATGCTTCCGCGATCTATATCCTGCGTGTTTCAGGCTAATACAACGCAAAGCATCCCGCGCTATTAGGCGGAGTATCATACGGAGAAAAGTGAATTAAGTATCAATCTCTGTGATGGGGCGGACAGTTTCGGCTGTCCGCCCTGTTTTTTTGCCTATGATGCAGTTGCTGCTCCGGCTTGTCTGATTTTATAAATGTTTAATTATGTTGAAATTCCCATGTAATTGTTTTATAATTAAAAAGTTCAATATTGTGCAAATAGGTTAATTTTTGAATCAGTTGTATGGTTATTCTAATTCAAAGATTATACTCAATCATACCATGTAATAAAGGTTGATTCATTTTATGATAAAATTTTCCCGTGAAGCCTTGTTGTACCTAATTTACGGGGTTCTAACAACAATTGTTAATTATTCGGTTTTTTCACTTTGTTATTTTCTCCTTTTTCAAGGGACAAAATCCTTGGCCGCAAACGCGATTGCGTTTGTTTTTGCGGTAGCCTTTGCCTTCGTGACAAATAAGATTTTTGTATTTAAAAGCAAAAGCTGGGAGGTTGGAATATTAAAGAAAGAGCTCACGCAGTTTGTGGGCGCCCGTTTCGTGTCTTTTTTATTTGAAGAAGCGGGGCTGTTTGTCTGCGATGAACTGTTGCAGTTGGGAAGAATAAATATCTGCTCAATTGGAAGTTTTTCGGTGAATGGGGTTATAATATCAAAGATTGTGTTATCTGTCCTGGTTGTCATAATCAATTATATCCTTTGTAAGTTTGTTATTTTCAGAAAAAAACATATAAAAGGACTGATGATATGAAAAAGGTCCTTCTGATTATTCCGGCATTTAATGAAGAAGCCAACATCCTTCCAGTAGCCAGAAAATTGGACGCGTTTTGTTCGTCTCACAAAGGACAAAATCCGGACTATTCCATAGATTACATTGTGATAAATGATGGTTCCGGTGATCGCACCGCTGAAATTTGCAGGAACAATGATATCCCTGTTATTTCTCTTGTAAAAAATCTTGGGATTGGTGGTGCGGTGCAGACGGGATATAAGTATGCGCTTCAGGAACAATATGATGTCGCCGTGCAGTTTGACGGCGATGGACAGCACGATATTGAATCACTTGATCAAGTGATTCTGCCAATTCTTCGAAATGAGGCAGACTTTACAGTTGGGTCTCGATTTATTGAGAAAAATGAGGGAAACTTTCAATCCACACGCTTTAGAAGAATGGGGATTTTTATTTTATCGGGTGTGATGCGTTTGTTCGGCAGAGTGCGCATTTTGGACTGCACCTCCGGGTATCGGGGGGCGGGGAGGTGCGCAATCGCTTATCTCAGCGAAGATTATCCGGTGGATTACCCGGAACCGGAATCGCTGATTCAAATTGCAAAACGAGGTTATAGAATCGTTGAAGTGCCCGTAACGATGTTTGAACGGGAAGGCGGAACGTCTTCGATCCGCCTATGGAAATCCTGCTACTACATGATTAAGGTGACTCTGGCTATTATGATTGCAAGTATTCAGAGAAAGGAGAATCACTGATGCTCTCGTCTTGGCTTCGAATTGAGCTGTTGGTGATCGCGGTTTTTTTTATTGTTACCGTAATCTGTAATGTCAACAGAAAAAAGCTGCTGCTGCAATATTCATTGATCTGGCTTGTTTTAGCGCTGGGAATGATCATATTGGCTGCATTCCCTGTCATTGCGTCCATTTTGACAGAGCTTGCGGACATTGAAGAACCGTCGAACTTCATTTATGCGATCGGTTTATTTGTATTGCTGTTTGTCTCATTTCATCATACGGGAAAAATATCAAAGCAATCAAATGAAATTCGCGCGCTGATTGAACAGGAAGCAATTAACCGTTATTTACTGGAGCGAAACATAAGATCAAAATCAGATGGGTCTGAGGCAAGAGAACCATAAGCTGAATTTGATTTGTAACGTAATATCGTTTGTTATAGGAAAAGGGACAACTCGAACTATGAGAATTTCTGAACTTAAGATTATGAATATAAACAACTTTTTGAAAAATCATTGGGGCATATTTATTGTCATGTTATTGCTGCTAGCTGAGCGAATTGTTGGATTATGTATTCTGGGGCCGGAATACACGCTGTCCAGTGATGATTTGTCCTATGTGGAATCTGGCATCGCTTTTTTTAAAACAGGAACCATTACCATGCATGGTGTTCTCAGTGCCCAAATCATGCCTGGCATGCCCTGGCTGATTGCTCTCTTCACATTTTTGTTTGGGACAGGAACGGAACTTTGGCTTTCCCTCAAAATTTTGTGGATTTTCATGGGTACCGCCACCGCCTGGTATATTTATCAATCCGTCCGCATGATGGCCCCCAAATGGTGCGCCATCATTGCCGCACTGTTTCTTCTGACGGGGGATTTTGTTTGGACAGATAATTTGATTTTGACGGAAACCCCTTTTATGCTGCTGCTGACCATCATGATTTGCGAAACCATGATGATGGGGGAAACAAGGAAAAATAAGTATTTTTGGCGCTGCTTAGCGGCGTTTTTTTGCGCGTTTATGCTGAAAGCAAATATTATCATTTATCCTTTGTTTGCCGCAGTCTATCTTCTGCTAAAGCATTACGAATTCCGTAAGCTGATCAAGCAGGGAGTGCTTCTGGGCTTGGCGGTTTTATGCTTTGTGGTTCCCTGGAGTATCCGAAATTATATTGATTATGGGGTGTTTATTCCTCTTACTTATGGAGCCGGCAATCCAGATCTGCTGGGTACCTATCAGGGGGTTGGGTATCCTCACGATGACGCGTTGGACTATGAGACTCATGTTGACCAGGTCGCAAAGGAGCGCTTTGCGGCCTATTATGCCAAAGATGGAACCTTGTCCCCGTGTTTGCAAAAGTATATCAGTCTGGAAACTGATGAAATTAAGGCGGAATATCGAAAATCGGTCTGGTGGGAAACGCATCCCGGCTCTATGCTGCTGTCCTATCTGGTGCTCAAGCCGTTGAATATGGTATTTAGCGCGTTCTGCTGGTATGAGTTGTATCCGCACGCCATAGAGATTTGCATGGTAAGCAGATACATTGATTTTGGAATCATTTTGTTTGGCGTGGTTGCCGCCTTTATCAATAAAAGAAGGCGGGCTGAGGTCATTTTCATTGCGGTCACATATCTGGGAATCATTTATAGTTATGCGATGATGTTTTCTTTTGACCGATATGCACATCCACTGCTGCCGCTCCGTTATATTTTATTAGGTCTCAGCCTAAACGAATTATGTTTGTTATCGCGCAAATTACGGGATAGAACACATGATATACCCGGCACGCTCGATCAGCTGCACTGATTTTCTGACCTGCTCCCAGAAAAAGCAGTCCATCCAAGCAGACGAAAAGAAGCCGCTGTCACATCACTGTGCCGGAGGTTTTGACAGTACTGAGTCAATTCAATTGTCAAAGGGGGCAGCTTCAAAGCCTTCCGGACGCATAAATTCCTCTATTGATACAATAGGGGAATTTTACTATAAACATAAAGAGTTTTCGTTCTGATATTGTAAATAATTTTAGTTTCCTTTCATGAAATTATTGCGGAATTTCAATAGAAAATTAACAGTTTGTAAATTGTATCCTTTGCTATAAAAAGATAAAGGCTATTTTAAGTTTTGTTACTTAGGATACTATTACAGTTGTATCGACGAAAGGAGATTTCGCGCATGAAGCAACCGAGCAACACAGAAGTAGAGGTCATAGACGGAGATAAGGCTACCTCTGTGAGCAAACCTGAAAAGAAACCCAAGAAGTACAAAAAGCCGAAGAAACTCAAACCAAAGCACATCATTACCCTGGTGATTGTTTTGGCCCTAGTGGCAGCTGCAGTCATTTTGCTCTATAAACTATTTTTCGGTGCAGAGGATCAGGAAGTGCAAACCGACCTCACGACCTACGGAGCGCTCAACGCCACCATCACAGGAACAGGCACGACAACCCCCGGAGACAGCGAGACCTACAACCTTGCCGCCGACGCGGAAATTCTTGAGGTTGATGTGGCTCAGGGTGATACGGTCACGGCTGGGCAGCTTCTCTACATTCAGGACTCCTCGGATCTGGATGCAGACATTGAGGAGTATGAGGAGAGCATCACCGATTACGAAGATAACATTTCGGATTATCAGGATGAAATCAGCGACCTGAATGAGCAGATCGCGGACTTAACCACCACGGCGTCCACATCCGGAACCATTACCGACGTGTCAGTAGACGTTGGCGACACAGTCAAGGAAAACGACGTGCTGGCAACCATCGTTGATAATTCCAAGATGAAGGTAGAGCAATATTTCAGCTATGCCTACGAGGACGACATTTATATCGGGCAGACCGCGACCGTGTCGGTTCCCAGCCTGATGACCACGCTGACCGGAACTGTGACGGATATTGAATACGTTAACCGTCTGACAACGGAGGGCACACAATGCTTCTCAGTGACCATCACGGTGGAAAATCCCGGCGCGCTCACGGAGGATATGTCCGTCGGCGCTTATCTGAACACCTCAGGCGGATACATCTATCCCTCTGTCGAGGGAACGCTGGAATACAACAGCTCCAAAGAAGTCCTCGCCGGAGGCGACGGCGAGCTGACTGTCTGCAACGTCATCGATTACCAGACAGTTACAGCGGGTCAAACCTTATTTAAGATCAGCCCGGATACCTATCAGGATGAGATTGATTCCTATGAGAAGCAAATTACCCGGGCAGAGGAATCTATCGCGACGCTGGAGGAGAAAATCACAACCGCGCAGGAGAAATACTCCAATTATGAAGTTTACTCCGACATTGCAGGCAGGGTAATCCAAGTCAATATCACAGCCGGAGAAGACGGAGAAGAGGGCAACACCGCGATTGTGGTTTATAACATGGATACGATGTATGTTGAAATTGACATTGACGAGCTTGACATCAGCTACATCTCAACCGGCATGGAGGTGGATTTTGTCAAGGAAGGGGCGGAATCAAACACCGAGTATACCGGTACCGTAACCGAGGTAAGTCTGGAAGCCTCCACTACGAACGGCGTTTCCACTTATCCGGTTACAGTGGAGATTGACTCAGAAGGTGATCTGTCTCCCGGTGTCAGCTTGACGTACTCCGTTTCCACAGGGGATACGGATGAAACCGTGCTCTGTCCCGTAGCGGCGGTGCAGTATCTGGATGAGGGTACCTATGTCTACGTGCAGGCGGATACGGCGCCTGATAACGCGGTGGATCTCTCCTCCGCGGAGGACGCGGATATTCCGGACGGTTTCTATGCCGTCGAGGTGGAAACCGGCACCACCAACGCAACCTATATCAGAATTCTCTCCGGCCTGGAAGAGGGAATGACCGTATTTACCGGATATGTAACAACTGATCCAGGCGGCGGCGAAACCACCAGCTCAGGTGCCACTACCAGCACCAGCACAGACTCGATGCAGGGCAACTGGGGCGGTGGCCAAGGCGGCGGCGGAATGCCCAGCGGAGGCGGCGGAATGCCCGGCGGCTGATCCTTTGTCCGCGGAGTAAGCTCCGGCGCGGCAGGCGGAAGGATGACCCTCCGCCTGGCCGTGCCGGATGATTCAAATATACCTGGCAGGCCCCTCTCACAAAAATTGTTTCACCTTTTCTTAAGGAGGATTTGCATGAGCCTGATTAAAATCGAAAACGTATTTAAAATATACGGTGATGAAGGGTGCGAAAATGAAGTTCGTGCCCTGGATGGAGTCAGCCTTGAAATTGATTACGGCGAATTTGTGGCAATCATCGGCTCATCCGGGTCCGGAAAGTCCACCATGATGAATATGCTGGGATGCCTTGACGTTCCCACCCGGGGAGAGTATTATTTAGATGGGATTCCGATCCGGGAACGCACCGAGCGTGAGCTCTCCGATATTCGCTCCCGCCGGATTGGCTTCATCTTTCAGGGCTATAATCTCATTCCCTCTCTCACCGTATGGCAGAATGTTGCTCTGCCTATGACCTATCAAAAAGTCAACCCAGGAGATCGCTATCAGCGCGCCATAGAGGCGTTGGAAAAAGTCGATATTGCCAGTAAAGCGGAAAACCGTCCCACCCAGCTGTCCGGCGGACAACAGCAGCGCGTCGCTATTGCACGTGCCATCGCCACAAAGTCTCCCATTATCATGGCGGATGAGCCGACCGGCGCTTTGGATTCCAAAACCGGCGTCCAGGTGCTGGGCATTCTGCGTCAGCTCAATGAGGAAGGCACCACAATTATACTGATTACCCATGACAACGGGATTGCCGCTCAGGCAAAGAGAGTTATCCGTGTGCAGGATGGAAGAATCATCAGTGATTCAGCTCCGGGAGATGATCCCTTCATTATGAGCCAGACGAAGAAGGAGGTGGCTTCGGCTGTGGGTGACGGTACAACGCCCTCCGGAGCGCTGCGCGTGGAGAATGGCAGGGCAGCTTGGGCCGGCGCAAGGGCAGGAGGCTTGACTCAATGACCGCTATTCTCATGGCGCTGGATTCCATCAAAGAAAAAAAAGGACGCTCTTTTCTGACCATGCTGGGCATTATCATCGGCGTATGCGCGGTTCTCGTGCTGGTAGCCATGGTGACGGGCTACAATTCCGACATTACATCCTATTATGAGAAGCTGGGTGTCAATAAGGTGGAAATCAGCATTGACTACTACCTTTCCTCCCGTTCACCGGATGTCACCGACGAACTGTATGAATATGGAAACGTAGACATGTCCGATATCGTGACGGGCGTTACGCCTGATCTGTCCACCACCGGAACGGTAATCTATAAAGACGATAATCTGGATACCACGATTTATTTAGGCAGCGATCAGTTCTCGACCTGCAACAACTATACACTGGCAAAGGGCAGAGATATTTCTCAGGCCGATATCGAGGGGCGGACGAAGGTTTGCCTTTTGGGAACCTATGTTGCGGAAACGCTGTTCGGACAGAAAAGCCCGGTGGGAGAGACCGTGCAGATTAACGGCGCATCATACACGGTGGTCGGAACCTATTATCAGAAAGACGGTACCGCCGAGGACTCTATGGACGACATGGTTGTGATCCCTTATTCCTTAAACCGCGAGGTGCTGGGAAGCTCGGTGATCAGCAGCTATATTGTCAAGGTTGACACATCCAATGATATGGACGCTGCGATCGAAGAATTGACAACATGGTTTGCGGATGAAATCGATGAATACACCGGTGAGGTTACCTTAGAAAACGGCAACTCGGATCTAACCTCATCAACGGAGGAGACGGCCTCCCTCAGCGCCATTTTGGGAGGCATCGCGGGAATCGCTCTGCTGGTCGGCGGTATCGGAATTATGAATATCATGCTGGTAACGGTGACGGAACGTACCCGTGAGATCGGCATTAAAAAGGCGATCGGAGCGCCACGCAGTGAGATTGTGACCCAGTTCCTGGTAGAGTCCGCTATATTGAGCGCAATGGGAGGCATTATTGGCATCCTGCTGGGGTTTGCGCTGTCTTTGATTATGGGGAAAATTCTCTACGACCTTATTTTGTTCCCAAGCACCGCTATTACCATCGCCGGTTTCCTGTTTTCCATTGCGATTGGAATTGGTTTTGGGTTATATCCCGCCGTCAAGGCCTCCGGCTTACAGCCTGTGGACGCCTTGCGCGCTGACTAGGAGTGATAACAATGCAGAGAAAAATCAAAAAACGAATGATTTCCGCCATGACGGTATTAACGCTTTGTGTTTCTGCAATGTCAATAGCAGCACCGTCTGCTCTGGCGTATTCTGATGTGAACGATAGCGACTTATCGGAAGCAGTTACCGTTTTGTCCGATATCGGCATTATCAGTGGATATCCGGATGGAACGTACCGCCCCGATAACACATTGACCCGGGCGGAGTTTTCCAAGCTGGCGATCTATGCGGAAGGCGAAGAAGATCAAATTTCATCGAACGCGTACCGTTCTTACTTTAATGACATTTCCACCTCACATTGGGCGCTGGGAGCGATTAACCTTGCCTATTCGGAAGGGTTGGTTTCGGGCTATGGAAACGGATCGTTCGGACCGGATGACACGGTTACCTGCGGGCAGGCAGTTACCATCATTTTACGGCTCTTAGGGTATGAAACCAGTGATATTGGAAGCTTCTGGCCGCAGGATTATATGGCAAAAGCGGAAGATCTCGGTTTGTTGGACGGAATTGATGCGGGCGCCTATGATGCCCTGACCCGCGCAGACGCCGCGCTGATGCTGTATGCCATGATCCAGCAGACAGACGCGGATGGCAATGATTATATTGATGTATTAGCGGATTCTACCGTGGAAACCGCGGTTCTCCTGGATAATGACGCGGAAGCCGATGATGGCACCACAGGCAATCTGGAAGCATATGTCGATGGCAGCATTACCTATTATGAACAAGCGAGCACGATTGATTCTTCCTTGGTTGGGCTGCGCGGCACCATCCTGTTTGATGATGAAGGGGATGTTATGGGCTTCCTGCCCGACGGTACCTCTCCAAAGTCAGTTGTTGTAAAATCGACTACCGCGAGCAAGATTACGGACAGCAGCGGCAATGAGTACTCTGTTTCCGCCAGTACGCCCGTCGTTTATAAGGATGAGGTCACAACGTATGAGGAATGCTATTATGACCTTTCCACACAAGGAAGCGTGAAGCTTTATTACAAGATGTCTGGCAGTGTCAATCTGATTGTTGCATCTTCCGCCAGTGACGATGGAGCCGCAGTATGCACGCTTTCGAGCGGAGCGGCAGGCTACTTTCAATCAGAATTTAATATTGCATCAGGAAGCTATACGCTGTATAAAAATGGGCAGCCTGCGGACACCGTAGATTTGGAGCAGTATGATGTTGCGGTGTATGATAAGGCGACATCCAGTCTGATGGTTTCCAGTTGGAAGGTAACGGGCTATGTGGAGGATGCATCACCGAATATGGAAGCGGCCACAAGTGTTACGGTTCTGGGGCATGAATTTTCCGTGCTGGATGAAGCCCAGGACAGCTTAGCCTCCTTCTCTGTGGGAGACAAAGTGACGCTGCTCCTGACCAATGATCAGGAAGTAGCGGCCGCTTATGCGCCAAGCACCGTATCCGCAGACACCATCGGAGTTTTGGACAGCACATCTACCAATTCAAATGATGACACAACAGTGACAATTACGCTGACAAATGGGATTGAAATTTCAGGAACCTTGGCGTCTTCCGTATCGACGGCAGAAAAGCTGGTAGGAACTCTTGTGAAAGTGGCAGGAACTTCTGATAATGAATTTTCACTGAGCGCCATCGGAACCTCAAACACATCGTCGGATCTTGATGTTTCCGCAGAAAAATTGGGAACGGTCAAACTGGCTCCGGATGTGAAGATTTACGATCAGGTGAGCAACAGCGCTGTTGTTGAAGTGGATTTGGATGACATTTATGTTGACACCGTTGATTCCGATGATATCAAATATGTCGGAACCAATTCCATTGGTGAAGTGAATCTTCTGCTTTTGGATGACGTAACGGGCAATTGTTATACCTACGGATTTATTCATTTTGACACATCAAGCGCAAGTAGTTCCAGCAGCATGTCGACCAGCAACTTAGTGGCCTATATCGAGTACGGCAACAGTGAAAATACAGATGATTTTATTGCTTCCTCGACGCTGGATAATACCTATGACGAAGATGAATTGGTTGGTTTAGCAGGCAATGCGGCTGGTAAGGTAGCTGGTGTGACGTCATTAACGGCTGCGTCAGTGGCGCGCAGCGCAATTGACAGTGATGACACGGTTGAAGTTGATGGCGTTTTAGTACCCATCAGTGATGATGTGGTGGTGTATAATTCCGACAGCGAGTCATGGACAACGCTGCAGGCTGCAAAATCATATACCAGCTCTTTTACGGTATACTATGATAAAACGCTGGATACCGGCGCACAAATCCGGGTTATAGTAACCAAGTAACAGACGCAACCATAGCATATGTCCGATTCCGCTATCTTCAAGTTAACCAAACAGAAAGCCCCCTGTTCCAACGGCGTACAAGCCGTCAGGACAGGGGGCTTTTCTCTGCAGGGAGAAAGGAGAAGTTTATCTGGGAATGATTAAACGTTGAATCGGAACAGTACGATGTCTCCGTCTCGCATCACATACTCCTTGCCTTCGGAGCGGACCAACCCCTTTTCCTTCGCCGCCGTCATTGAACCGCAGTTTACCAGATCATCAAAGGCGACTACCTCCGCCCGGATAAAGCCGCGCTCAAAATCGGTGTGAATTTTTCCTGCCGCCTGGGGGGCTTTTGTACCCGCAGTAATGGTCCATGCGCGGCATTCGTCCTCTCCGGAGGTCAGGAAGGAGATGTAGCCCAAAAGGGCGTAAGAGGCCTTGATCAGGCGGTCAAGGCCCGATTGCTCAATGCCAAGCTCCTCCAGAAACATGGCCTTATCCTCACCGGAGAGCTCTGCGATTTCCGCCTCCAGCTTGGCACAGACGGGGATCACCTGGGCGCCCTCACGAAGAGCCAGTTCCGCGACCTGCGTATAATAGGGATTGGAGCCGTAGTCGCCGGTAAAGCCCTCTTCGTCCAGATTTGCAGCATAAATGACAGGCTTGAGTGACAGCAGCTCGGAGGTTGCAATGAGCTCTGCGTCCTCCACTCCGCACTGGTAGCTGCGGGCGGATTTTCCCTCATTGAGGTGTTCTAAAAGACCCTCAAAGACATCAATCTCATGCAGATATTTTTTGTCGCCCTTGGCCGACTTCTGGGCGCGGTCGATGCGCCTGGACACCATCTCCATGTCGGCCATAATCAGCTCGATATCGATGATCTCAATGTCCCGAATAGGATTTGTGGAGCCTTCCACATGGATCACATTGTCATCATCAAAGCAGCGCACCACATGAACAATGGCGTTGGTTTGACGAATATTAGCCAAAAATTTGTTGCCCAGTCCTTCGCCCTTGGATGCTCCCTTCACCAGTCCGGCAATATCCACAAACTCTATAATAGCCGGAGTTATTTTTTTTGGATGATACAGGTCAGACAGCCAGTCCAAACGGTGGTCAGGCACGGCTACGACACCGACGTTGGGATCTATGGTGCAGAAGGGATAATTGGCGCTCTCGGCGCCGGCGTTGGTAATGGCGTTAAACAGGGTGCTCTTTCCCACATTAGGAAGGCCCACAATACCTAATTTCATGTTAACAACTCGCTTTCCGATAGTGGTTTCATTATATCCGAAGGATGTAGAAATTTCAAGCAAAATAGTATTGACATTCACCTTGCGTCACGGTATAATAATTTTCGTTGACTTGGCAGATTTGTGTGAAAATGTGCTTGATACGATACAAAATGGACGATTAGCTCAGCTGGTATGAGCATCCGCTTGACGTGCGGAGGGTCACAGGTTCGAGTCCTGTATCGTCCACCAGACTTGAGAACACAGGAAAAGCAACTATCGGTTTGCCTTTCCTGTGCTATCAAGGTAAATTAATTGGATGAAAATGCAAATTCCTTATGATTACCTCTTGAGTTTCAAAAGACGGCATGATAAACTGAATTTGAATAATCTGTGCCAGTGCGCACGGCTTGCGACTCATAGGGTGTAGGACTCCCTCCGCATGGTTCTTCGGCATCCGGCTGATCTGCCCGTGAGAGCAATTTTAATCAGAAGTATCATTATTACTGGGTCAGC
>Ga0316604_10000314_pt1 | contig 66592 bp, 79 predicted proteins | sample OWC_soil_day20_C_FD_207650 | JGI IMG/M metagenome (GOLD analysis project Ga0316604, IMG submission 207650) | Wetland soil microbial communities from Old Woman Creek delta, Ohio, United States - OWC_soil_day20_CT | ecosystem: Environmental > Terrestrial > Soil > Wetlands | place: USA: Ohio... | reverse complement strand
CAGCATAATCAATCGCATCCTCACGGGAACGGATGTCCCATATCCGCCAGGGAGCAATGATTTTAAGATGTGGAGCCAACGCTTTAACGGTAAGCTCGAAACGCACTTGGTCGTTGCCTTTGCCTGTCGCGCCATGACAGATAGCATCTGCGCCTTCTTTAATCGCAATGTCAACAAGTGCTTTAGCAATAATCGGACGGGCAAAGGATGTACCGAGCAGGTATTTACCTTCATATACAGCGCCAGCTTTTAAGGTCGGCCATACATAGTCTTCCACAAACCCAGCTGTTAAGTCTTCAATATATACCTTGCTGGCACCTGATTTGATCGCCTTGTCGTGGACAGGAGCCAATTCGTCTCCCTGACCAACGTCTGCGCACATGGCAATAACTTCGCAGCCATAGTTTTCTTTGAGCCAAGGAATAATAACCGAGGTGTCCAGGCCACCGGAATAGGCCAGTACAACTTTTTTAATGTCACTCATTATGTAGTTCCTCCTTGAATATTAAGTTAGTGATACGCTATAAACTTATATCTTATTCGTTTATTTGCTATTTTGTTCCTGCAAGAAAGGTAGCAAAGATTGAGATTGCCAGGCTAACGCTCGCAATGGAGTATGCCGAAGCAATCTCGCTTTTACGGATTCTTCAAACCAACCGTCAAATCCCAATGTTTCAGCTACGCTGAAACGAGTCCGTAACTCCGGCATCCCCCAGCACCCCCGTAACCAAAAAAGTCACGAACTGCCGGAACTTGTTAGAAATGTCCAGATGCGAGGCGCACCGGAAGAACATGCAGCGCCGCGTACTGGCGTACGCAAGCAATTGTTCTGAGGAGCAACGAAGCAGGTGGGCGTTTATAACAAGTTCTAATGTATCAGTCTGCCATCAATAGAGCCATGATGGCCTTTTGCACATGCAACCTATTCTCCGCTTCATCAAACACCACAGAATTCGGGCCTTCAATCACATCGTCGGTGATTTCTTCACCGCGATGGGCTGGCAGGCAATGCATGACGATCGCGTCTTTTTTGGCAACCTGCATAATGGAGTTATTAATTTGGAAACCAGCGAAGGCCTGTTTGCGGATGGCCTGTTCGCCTTCTTTACCCATGCTGGCCCAAACGTCAGTGTAGAGCACATCGGCGTCTTTGGCAGCAGCAAATGGGTCATCCAGAATGGTTATCTTGCTACCAGACAATTTGGCCGCTACGGCAGCTTGTTCGACAATGATTGCATCTGGAGCATAGTTAGCTGGCGTAGCTACACTGATATCCATTCCGACTTTGGCACAAATATGCAAAAGTGAATTGACCATATTATTACCGTCGCCAATATAACATAGCTTTCGTCCTTTTAGTTCCCCTTTATGCTCAATAGCGGTAAAGATATCGGCCATTGCCTGACAGGGATGCAGCAGATCTGTCAAGGCGTTAATAATCGGGATATTAGCGTACTCGGCCAGTTCCTCTACTTCCAGATGGGAAAACGTCCGGATCATAATACCGTCCAAATAACGGGATAATACGCGAGCAGTATCTTTGACTGGCTCGCCCCGGCCAATTTGCAAATCGTTGGACGACAGGAACAAGGCCATCCCGCCAAGTTGCCACATGCCAACTTCAAAAGAGACTCTGGTACGGGTAGATGATTTTTGAAAGATCATCCCCAGCGTCTTGCCTTTTAACAGCGGGTGGGCTTCACCAGCCTTTTGCTTTGCTTTTAGTATTTTAGCAAAATCAAGAATTTGATATATTTCTTCAACCGACAAATCATTTATTGATAAAAAGTCTTTTCCTTTAAGACTCATTCCTAACACTCCCCCAGTTTAAAGTTATACAGCCGCCAACGTTTTATCTAATACGGCAATCATTTCATCCACATGGTCTTTGGTTATAGTAAGCGGCGGTACAAACCGGAGTACGTCGCCTGCGGTGCAGTTTATAATAGCGCCTTGGCTCAGGCAGCTATTAACAATATCCCGCCCCGGAATGGTAAGCTTGGCACCAACTATCAGGCCCTTGCCCCGCACCTCGGTAATCAGTGCCGGATATTTGCTTTTAAGAGCATTGAGTTTATCTACAAGATAATCGCCGATTTTCTGCGCATTTTCTAACAACTTTTCTTCTTCAATGACTTGTAACACCGCATTTGCTGCTGCACAGGCAAGCGGATTGCCGCCGAAGGTGCTGCCATGATCGCCAGCAGTAAAGGCTGTGGCTACTTTGCTAGTTGTAATAAATGCACCGATCGGCACACCGCCAGCTAAACCTTTAGCCAACGTTACAATATCAGGTTTTATGCCGAAAAGTTCATAAGCAAACATTTTTCCTGTCCGGCCGATACCTGTCTGAATTTCATCAAGAATTAACAGCGCACTGTATTTGTCACACAGCTGGCGAACTTTTATAAGATAATCCGCATCAGGGATATTTACACCGCCCTCCCCCTGGATGGGTTCCAGCATTACGGCACAGGTCTTAGCAGACATGCTGGCCTCTAGCGCTGCAATATCATTAAACGGAACATGGGTAAACCCGCCGGGAAGCGGTTCATAGCCCTTTTGGTATTTGGGCTGACCAGTTGCGGTCAGGGTAGCCAACGTCCGCCCGTGGAAGGAATGTTCAGCTGTAATGATTTCCACTTTATCGGCCGCAATCGTTTTACCATATTTCCGGGCCAGCTTGATTGCTCCCTCATTGGCCTCAGCACCACTATTGCCAGCAAACACTTTGTCAAGACCACTTAATTTCGCAAGTTTCTTGGCAAGCGTGGCTTGCACTTCGGTGTAGTATAGGTTGGAGCAATGAATCATTTTGCCGGCTTGCTCAGACACGGCTTTCACAAGCGCCGGATGAGCATGCCCAAGAACATTGACAGCAATGCCGCCAAGAAAATCTATATATTTTTTTCCTTCATTATCAAAGACATAGGGGCCTTCGCCATGACTAAGAACAAGGTTATATCTGGCAAACACCGGCAGATAATTCTCTTGATCCATAGCAACTATCGCCTGTTTATCCATTGATGTACCTCCTGTATTTTACCACTTCGGTACCAATACCCTCTGTGGTGAAAATCTCTAAGAGCAACGAGTGAGGATTACGGCCATCAATAATATGAGTTTTTGCCACCCCGGCGGCTAATGCTTTCACACAAGCCTCCACTTTCGGAATCATGCCACCATCAATGCTGCCTGTCTTGATCATTTCCTGAGCTTCGGCCAGCGATAAGGTCGAAACAAAGGTGCTCTTATCCTTGTAATCGCGGTAAATTCCTTCCACGTCAGTTATAAGCGCCAGTTTCTCAGCCCCTAATGCTGCAGCCAATTCCCCGGCCACATAGTCGGCGTTAATATTATAGGTAGCACCGTCTTTACCAACGCCAATAGGCGAAATAACCGGAATATAGCCTTGGTCTAAGAGGCTCTCAACAATATTAGTATTTAGTTTGAGCACATCGCCGACAAAGCCGATATCGACTTCTTTGACTTGACCATTCTCGCGGACTTTAGCCAGATGCTTAGCGGCAATAATAAGGTCAGCATCTTTGCCGCTTAGGCCGACAGCTTTAGCGCCAAGGAAGTTTAATAGCTTTACAATTTCACTATTAATTTTGCCGACAAGCACCATTTCGGCGATCTCCACCGTTTCGGCGTCTGTTACTCTGAGTCCGCTAACAAAGCTGGTCTCTTTGCCCAATTTCTTGAGCATACCGGTAATCTCCGGCCCGCCGCCGTGAACAACAACTGGACGAATCCCCGCATATTTAAGAAAAATAATATCCTGGATCACATTCTTTTTGAGTTCGTCATTAAGCATGGCATTACCGCCATATTTGATGACAACTGTGTTGCCGGAAAACCGTTGCAGGTATGGTAAAGCTTCAATAAGCACAGACGCTTTTTCTACCGAGTTAATCATAGAATCATTCCTTTCCCAATTCAAATCTATCTATCAGGTTGTATATTCACCATTGATTTTTACATACTCATACGAAAAATCGCAAGTCCAGACCGTAGCGGCTGCTTCCCCCTGGCCTAAGTTAACCGTTATGGCAATATCTTTGGCAGCCATAATCTTTTTAAGCCTGGCAGCTTCAAAACCCGCGACTCCCTGGCCATTCGCCACAATGGTTAAATCGCCAATTGCGAGCGACGTCTTGTCAAGCTGCGTTTTCGCTCCTGAATAACCAACAGCACATAAAATGCGGCCCCAATTAGGGTCTTGACCAAAGAACGCTGTCTTTACGAGCGGTGATTTAGCGATGGCCATCGCAGCGCATTTAGCATCCGCAAAGTGTGCTGCACCAGCAACATTGATCTCCAGAAATTTGGTTGCCCCTTCACCATCACGCACAATCAGCTGGGCTAATTCGGTACAAACTGTTTTTAAAGCTGTATAAAACTCCTGATAAAGCTGGCTGTCAGCAGCAGCAATGAGTTCGTTGCCTGCCTGGCCGTTAGCCAACACCGCTACCGTATCGTTAGTACTGGTATCACCATCAACAGAAATCATATTGTAGGAGAGTTCAACGGCTTGACTAAGCGCCAGATTGAGCAACTCAGGCTCTATGGCAACATCGGTGGTAATAAAGGAGAGCATTGTCGCCATATTCGGATGAATCATGCCTGCGCCCTTGGCAATTCCGGCAATTTTGCAAAGTTTGCCGCCAAGCGTAAACTCATAGGCACAGGTCTTGGGGAAAGTATCTGTTGTCATGATGGCCGCCAGCATAGCTTCATACCCACTCTCGGATAACGCGGCCGCCGCTTGGTTAATACCTGCTGTTACTTTATCCATCGGTAATGGGACGCCAATTACACCGGTAGAAGCCACTACCACTTCACAGTCGTCCAAGTTAAGCAGTTGGGCTGTCTTATGAGCCATTATCCGGGCGTCGGTAAGCCCCTGATCGCCAGTACAGGCATTGGCACAACCAGAATTAACAACAATGGCGCGTACCTTGCCTTGACTTACGGCCTCTCGGGAAACAAGCACAGGTGCAGCCGCCATTTTGTTGGTAGTAAACTTGGCAGCTACCGTTGTAGGAGCAGTGCTATAAATAATGCCTACATCTTCTTTGCCATTCTTTTTTATGCCAGCATGCACACCTGCGGCCTTAAACCCTTGTGGTGCCGTAATGCCGCCTGTAATTTTAGTTAACATTTACTTCCTCCTACGGATATATTGGGGCACTATCCAGCCCTGTCTTCTCATCTATATTAAACATAACGTTCATATTTTGTATTGCTTGACCAGCGGCGCCTTTGACCAGATTGTCAATGGCAGAAATCGCAATTACCCGGCCGGTGCGTTTATCAATATGCCAGCCCAAATCGCAGAAGTTGCTGCTACGCGTATTTTTGGTTACCGGATAACCGCCCCGCCCTAACAGTCGGACAAAGTATTCCTTGCCATAGAGGGAGGTATAGGCCTCATCGACCGCTTCCGGGGTTACCCTTGCTTTGAGGTTAGCATAGCAGGTACTGAGTATCCCTCTGGGCATAGGAATGAGATGCGGCGTAAAGGTAATAGTGAGTTCTTCTTCCGCTAGTCCGCTGAGCACTTCCTCGATCTCTGGTGTATGACGGTGCCCACCCACATTATAGGCCTTGACACTCTCAAATACTTCGGTAAAATGCGAACCTAGACTTAGACTCCGTCCAGCACCAGATACGCCGGATTTAGCATCAATGATGATGGTTGTCAGATCTACCAGTTTATTCTTTACTAGTGGTGCCAGTGCCAGGATACTAGCCGTTGTATAGCAGCCAGGATTACCGACAATACTGGCCTCACGCACTTGGCTGCGGTTTAGCTCAGTAAGGCCATAGACGGCTTTGGCCTCACGGTGCGTATGTGGCACTTTGTACCACTGCTCATACACGTCATGATTTTTAAACCGATAATCAGCACCAAGGTCAATAATTTTAATGTTAGGATTGATTATTGTTGCTTTACGTCCTACCTCCATTGCATGCCCATGAGGCAGCCCAATAAAAATGACGTCACTCCCAGCAGCAATTTTATCCAAATCCGCCAGACTTGTTAGTATCTGCGGATAAAAGCGTGCAAGATGTGGGTATATGTCAGCAATGGCTGTTCCCGGCTGACTTTCTGAAGTAATATATTGTACTTCGGCAGCCGGATGAGATGCCAGTAAACGCAGTAATTCCGCACCGGCATAGCCGGTAGCTCCGACAATACTTATTTTCATAGTTATCGCCCCTTTTGTAACATTATACATTAGCAATGAATAATAATGCAAGTATTTTTGTTTCATGTAACCATTAAAATATAAGTGCAAAAGAAAATAGAGGCCGCTGTTTTTAGCATCAGCCTCTATCCTATAACCGAATTTCCCCTTTGATAGGTATACTGCGCCCGCATTGGGGGCAGTTTTTCCCCGGCCCGGCTAACTGGCTGTAACCGCTAAGGCGGTCAATTACCTTGTGACCACATTGCGGACAATAGGTGTTCGTAGCATTGCCGCCAACATTGCCCAAATATACATAGTTAAGATACTCACGCGCTGTTTCATATGCAGCCTCCAAGGTCTTTACCGGTGTCGGCGGTGCATCCATTTTGTGGTTAGGAAAGTAGCGGGACAGATGCAGTGGTATATCAGCACTGATGCCTGCCAGCCATTTAGCCAAGCTGGCAATTTCCGCTACAGAATCGTTAAGTCCAGGTATGATTAAGGTGGTAATCTCGACATGACATTGCCGCGCGGCCTGCTCCACGGTGCGTTTGACATGAGCAAGTTCGCCGGCGCACACTTTTTGGTAAAATTCATTGGTAAAGGCTTTAACATCAATATTCATCGCCCCAATGTAAGGCAGTAGTTCCTGTAAGGGTTGTTCGTTAATGAACCCGTTGGAAACCAATATGTTTGTAAGTCCGGCTGCTTGTATTAACTTCGCAGTATCCAGGATATATTCATACCACACACTAGGCTCAGAATAGGTATAGGCGATGCCAATATTGCCCTGGATGACAAGTTGGCTGGCCAGCGCGGCCGCCGCCTGCGGCTCAAGCAAAGTAGTGTGCGGCTGTGCCTGGGCAATCTGCCAGTTTTGGCAAAATTGACAGGCAAAGTTGCAACCCCATGTGCCAAGAGACAGAATGGCGCTGCCTGGGTAAAAATGATAGAGTGGCTTTTTTTCGATAGGGTCAAGCGCCTGGGCCGTAGCTTGCGCATAATTAATGCTATACAGCTTGCCGCCCGTATTCTGGCGTACCCGGCAAAACCCTGTCCGCCCCTCAGTAATCGTGCACTTTTTCGGGCATAATTGGCAGAGAGCCACTTGGCCCTGCTGCTCATAATGAAGCGCCTCACGCACTTTTGCTCACCTGCTATACGCTATTTATAACGTGTTACGGTAAAACGGTACAAATCAATTTCTTTTTCTGCCTGGATACCAGCTTTTTGCATAGCAATACCTACCTGTTCAGTGACAGTATCTACACCTTCGAGGTCAGGTAAGAGCAAGCCGGAACGGTGTCCGCAACGGACAATTACCCCATAGGTTTTTGGTTCAAGCTCATCAATACTCTCAATCGCTTCTGGTGGTTCCAATACATCGACTGAAATCTCCAGTTCTGCCAATTCGCTTAGTTTGATCGGGCTGAAGCGCGGATCTTCGGTCCCAGCGCTAACGGCATTCTGAATGATTTCTTCGGCAATAGTCGGCTGGGTAGGCTCAAAGGTACCAATACAGCCGCGCAGTTGACCTGCTTTTTTTAAAGAAACAAAGACCCCCGCCTTCTCCTGTAACATATCTGGGAGTTCAGCCGGCTTGTCCATACGTTGATTATGTTCCAAATAATAGGTAAGACTTTTTTTAGCAAGTTTTACCGGCTCACTTTGTTTATCCATCCTAACGCCTCCTATTTCTTACCCTTTATTTTAAAAGCAATAACTGCATACCCAACACCAAAGGGTCCCTCATACGAAGTTGTTACTACTTCGGTATCCAGTCCTCCCATAACACCCATAAGGAAAAAGACTGGCCTGAGACCGCATTGTCCGGCTTCTTCAATCAAATTTTCATCCATATTGAGTAAAGACTTAACATCCACATTAGTAAGAGCCGTAACTAGCTGCCGGTCAAACTCTATCCCTTTCGGGCTATAACCGGCAGGTGCATCTGGTGTCAAACGATGTGACAAGTCGCCTGAGGCAATTACCGCCACTCGCCTACCACCATGGCTAATAGCTGCCTGCACGGCTTTGCCAAAAGTATACATTTCCTCATAAGGCAACATACCCATAGATAGATGCACAATCTGCCCTTTGAATCCTGCTTTCGCTAGATAGTAGAGCGGTACAAAGGCACCATGATCAAGTTGTAAGGGTATTCGATAATTTTTGGCCACATCAACGGTCAATTCGGTTAAATTAATACCAAGTCGCTGGGAATTGCGAATTATATTTTTTATTAAAAGATTATCTGTCTCAAACCCCAGCGTTACGTCAGGGGCACCAAACTGCGCCATACTCCCTCTCAGACGAGGATGAATGCTAATGGCAACGGCATCTTCAAACACCGGGCCATGCGGTGTAATAATAACAACAGTTTGAGGATTTTCTTCTTTTAGCATTTCTGCCACTTGCCTTGCGGCTTCCACTGTGGCTTTAATATGTTCCAGTTCCTGATGTCCCACTTCCGGGATCATGATCGGGGGATGTGGCATGAGCGCACAGCCAACCAAATTATCCATACTATCGCTCCCTTCAGCTAGTGGTGCGTTTTATCGTTCCACATTCTGGCTAAAATGATACGCCAACCCTTTGGCAATAGCTTCAGCCAGTTTTTGTTGATAAGCTTCACTGTTAAGCTGCGCAGCCTCAGTTGGGTTGCTAATAAAACCGGCTTCAATGAGCACACCTGCTATAGTTACAGATTTCAATAAAATAATGTCAGAATCCTGCTTGACTTGGCGTTTATTACCAGGAGGGAAATTTTTTAGTGCTTGCTGCATAATTTCGGCTAATTGCTTATTTTCCTCCTGTTTGGGATTATAAAATACCTGCGCACCTGACCAATTAGCGCCTTTAATCGCATTACAATGGATACTAAGATAGAGGTTAGCCCCCGATTTTTCAATAATATCGGCCCGTTTCAACAAGTCATTGCGTTTGCCGCCTTTGCCTTTGGTATAATAATCGACATCGTCCTCACGGGTAAGCACAGTTGTAGCACCATTGGCTGTCAGGACAGCGGCTACTTTAGCTGCAATCGCCAAATTAATATTCTTTTCATCCAGTCCGTTCCATTTTGCACCATCATCAATTCCACCATGCCCGGCATCAATCGCGATAATTTTGCCACTAAGCACTGACAAATCCGCATTTTCGATATCTGCCAGCACCAGATAACGCAGCGTCAGAAGGTTTAACACCACCACCGCGATACTAAATACGACTGCACTCACTACCCGTTGTCGTCTTACCGCCAGTATCCGCATACTAACCACCTCTTTTTCCCTGTTGCCATTGCTACTTACACTGTATTCTCAATTTGGCAATTAAATGCTAAAATAAAGAGGAAGAAGTTTGCGACAGTTAGAGGTGATCTACGTGAAAACTAGGCGTGTAAAAAAAGGTCGACTCCTTGCCTTATTAGTTATCCTGTTTTTTGTTACTTTTTTATGGGCAGGTGGAGAGTCAGTATTGCGTTCATCCATTTCCAAGATTAATCCACTGTCAACAGGAGCACCTGTTGCTACATTGTCTAGTATTACCGGCACCTGGGAACGAGTACATCGGGTATTTTTTCTAAAAAGCGCTATTGATACTAAGCTGGATAAAAAAAGTTATGTACGACTATCTGATACCCCCCTCGCTTTGCAGCAGGCAATCATCGCCGTCGAAGACAGTCGCTTTTATCACCATGTTGGATTTGACATTGAGGGTATTTTGCGGGCCACCTTAGTCAATGTCCAAACAGGGTCTTATGTGGAAGGCGGCAGTACCATTACTCAACAATTAGTGAAAAACCTATTTCTCTCCCAAGAGCGAACACTTGGCCGGAAAGTTGAGGAATTTGTCCTAGCTGTTGATATTGAGCTGCGTTACTCGAAAGAAGACATTTTGGAAATGTATTTGAATAGCATCTATTTTGGCTCAGGTGCCTATGGGATCGGGGAAGCCTCCACCATTTATTTTGGCAAACCGCCTTTTCATCTTAATTTAGCCGAATGTGCCATGCTAGCCGGGTTGCCTAATGCACCCTCACTAACCTCGCCCTATGTCGATTTTGCAGCTGCTAAACAGCGCCAAGCTGTAGTCCTTGCAGCTATGTCCCGCAACAGCTATATTGGCCCGGCGCAGGCCCAAGAAGCCAAACTTACACCCATCTTGTTGGCGAAATAAATTAGTAAGGCCTGGCATAATGCCAGGCCTTACTTTACACCCCAAGTTGTTTGTCCTTTGCAGTTTTGAAGGTTGGTCCGTAAACCAAAGTACCCAGTGCTGTTAGGGTAATGTTGATTGAGCAGAATTCATCATGATCTTGCAAGCGGCAATCATCACAAATTTTACTCACGGCATCATAAGCTGCTAATGCCTTGAAATGTTCAACCCGTCCGTCAACAACCGGCAAGGAGCGGATTAACTCTAAAATATCTTCAGGAATATCATCATTAAACTTCGTACCTGTCTCCGACATATACATTAATGTATCTTTAGCTAACCCAATATGGCAGCTAGATTTGGTACAGTTCTTACAGTTGCCGCACGCTTTGTTGGTGCTGACAAAGGCCATAAACGCATTTTCTTTGGAAAAGCTCATGTTTCGACCTCCTCTTGTACTGCAGCAGTAAAGCGGTCTATACCCACTTTAGCAATAACATGGTATAGACGGGGATGTTCTAGCAATTCGCCAGTTGCGGTACATTCAGCAGCTACTGCAGCATACAGCGCCAACAACCGCACAATTACTGGCACCACCTTTTCCCGCGGGACTTTCACAGGCAATACTAGTCCATGAATCGGCGTTGTGCCGCTTTCTTTGCCACCTAACGCTATAGTAAATTTGCCCCGTGGTTCGCCAATCAACCCAATACACTGGCACAATGCTGCTGAACAATTGCGCGAACAACCAGACACTCCAATTTTGAAGTCCCACGGCAGCTTAGTACCATACACGGCCTCGTTAATTTCCTTGGCCAACCCCAGAGTTTCCTCACGTCCATGCACGCACAAGCCTTTGCCTGGGCAGGCAACAATATTACGGACACTCCCATGAACACTGGCAACTCGTAATCCACCAGCTGTCAATTTTTCTAATGCTCCTGTCACCTTGTCTTTAGGCACTAACAAAATTGGCAGCTGACGTCTAGTAAATTTAACGGCAGCGCCGCCATCAGCCATAATATCTGCTAGTATAGCAAATTGCCCGGCTGTCAAAACACCGCCCGGTGTATCTACTAAAATCGCCCAGGCGCCATTCGCCTGTTCCACAACACCCCAAAGTGCATCTTTCTCAGTATCAAATACTACCTGTTCGCCATCCCAGCTCCAGGCATTTGTCTTGGTAAGGTTACTCAATATCGACAACTCCCCATCAAATTAATATCTAATATTAATTAATATTAGATATTAATTAAGGAAATTCCTGCCTAGCTACTAGGAAAATTTTATTTATTTACACTTATTATGCCAAACACGTTACACCGAGTTATTTTAAAGGCAGTTGAAGTTAATGTCATCCTACAAAAAGAACCGCCAAATTTTTGGCGGTTCGCATTGCAAAATTAACGTTTGGAAAACTTGAACCCCTGCAAAATAAGACTCCAAAGACTATTTTGTTACTAGTAAGCAACTAGCACCTTTTATTCAACATGTTCCTATTGATATCTTATCATAAAATCATTTCTTAATTATATAGGAAGTTTTTTATATAAATATGCAAGTAACACGTCAAAGAACCCCATGCCGTTAATTCTGGCATGGGGTTCTTTAACGTGTTACTTCCTAATTAACTTTTAGAACGACATAGCAGCTCCAAAAGGCTTCCCATTCGCTGTAAAGAGTAAAAACAAAGTTTGCAGCCGCCCTTAAACAACTGATCAATGACTAACGTTTAAAAATGATATGGAAGATATCGGCAGGCCAGTCGAATACCTAGATTCAAATGAGTTCAGCGATGAATGGATAGTGGGCGTACCTCTTATTCTATTAAATGGGTTTCCGACTATATTATTTTCAGCATATAATTTAACAATATCCATCATTGTTAGTCGTGAGATATTTTATTTTTGAAAAGCAACGATAGTCTTTTAGACATTTTTTAAACCTTTAAAAGTCGCCAGCGATCATGGATCCAAAACCATTCGTGGGGCTGTTTGCGGATTTGTTCTTCGAGGATGTGGGAAAGCGTTTGCATAGTTTCTTGTATGTACATGTGTTTATCTTGAGTTTTAACTACAGCTAGTGGCGAATAAATAGTTAAATCATAGGTTCCGTCAGGTGCTTCTGTAATAAAAGCCGGAACAATAGGAGCATTTTTTATTCTTGCCAAAACGGCCGCTCCAGGAGGCGTTGAGGTCTTACGTCCTAGAAAATCCACCCAAACTCCATTTTGTTGCACATCATGATCGAACAGGATGAGTGGAATCTGATTTTCGCCCAGAGCTCTCACTATATCGCGAACTTCTGTCGTATAAAGGATTTTACCGCCAGCCATGGTACGATACTTACGTAAGAAGCACTCAAATCCACTGTTTTGTTGTTGCTTTCTTGCTACAGCAACCATCGGATAGCCGTAAAAAGATAAACCAGTTCCAAGCAGTTCCCAGTTTCCATAATGTCCGGTAGCCATAACAACGCCGTTACCAAGAATAAGGGCGTTATCTATATTTTCGGCACCATGAATTCTTAAAATTTGACTGATGTTATGTTTGGAAAGCAATGGATAGCGGAGCATGTCAGTAAACATTTTGCCGAAACGGGAAACGCTCTTTCGCGCGATTTTCTTGGCTTCTTGCTCAGACATGTTTAACGTTGCACTAATGTTTTGGGTGGCAATGTGCTTTCTTTTTTGGGAAAGCACAATCCAAAAGATATCTCCCAGGACATGGGAAATATCGAGTTGAGCAGAACGAGAAAGGCGGAGGAAAATCCAACCTATACACCTCACTAATTGATAAGTCATAAAAATCTCCTTTCTTTCAATAGTATTAAAAAAAATTAAATGTATTGTATTTTAGTCTAATAAAAAAATGTTTAAACTTTTTTTGAAAAATATCAAATGCCGCCTACCCGAAAGTAGACGGCGGTATGGTTTGCCATGGGTGGAGATTCCTATGACTTTATTAGTTTATATTCCAATTTTTAGAATTTCATTAAAAAAGTTTGGAATATGGAAAAACCATCATCCCGAAGGTTACGGCAAAAATATTCTGGTTGCGGGAACAGGACTTGAACCTGTGACCTTCGGGTTATGGGCCCAACAAGCCATCAGCTGATTCACCACGCTATATTCCCCTGTTTTTTTAATATTGCTCAAAAAGGGCCTTCAGCCAAATTAATGACTGAAGGCTACTAACACCGGAACAGGCAGCCGCGCAGATTATAATATGTTTAAACTTCAGTCATATCAATAAGCCTTTTCCATTCCATCAAAACATCCTTGGGGATTGTTATACTCTCATAATCCTCAGTAAGTGAACAGCTAGTTACATTTTGTAGCTTAGGAGCATTTACTGTTTCATATTCAAAACAATCAATAGGTGATCGGCTAATGTCAGCATATATAAAATAGATAGTAACTTTATTAGCCTTTTGCAGTTTGGAAATGACCTTAGAATTAAGATAAGCTGAAGTATATAAGTCATAATGATTCTCGCAAATGCGCTTTACTTTGCTTGTTGAAATTGGAATATCATATACCTCATCATCAATTTTAATCATATGATTCCCGATGATAGAAAAAAAACAATACTTGTCTTGTAAGTCATTGAACTTAATCCAATAGAACACATCTTCTTTTTCTGTTTTGGGGTTAGTAATATTTTTCGAAAGCACGATGTAGGAGTCTACCTTGTTAAGAAAGCTCGTCGGATGTAAGCGCCATTTTGAATTCATCCATAACACATTACTTATATCTTTTCCAGTAGTTAATTTAGTTATAGCAGCATTACAAGTACTAACAGAAAAAAGAATGATTAAAACAAAACAAAAAACCATATAAATAAATTTTTTCATTTTATTCCGCTCCTTAATTCCGCACAAAATGGAAACTTTCTATACCTTCGCATAAATAAGATTTTACACTATTACCAATGTTATCTTTCTGATTTTTCCTGAATAACTCATTACACCAGATTGTATTTGGCTGTGCCTGTTGATACTTCTAAAGATTGCACGCTCGAATATCCATGCCATTGACTCTCTTCATCATTATAAAAAAACGCCCCCGAAGGATACGGCTAGAATACTCTGTTTGCTGTAAGTAGGGGATAATGTGAAGATTAATGTTCTTCCAATGTTGCCCCTTCTTCCAATTCTCTAAGAATATTGGGTAAGTCATCCAATAAATTTCGTAATTCTTCTTCAGTCAAATTGCGATTTAAATCATCGGATATATTGTCCATCATCAACACCGCCTTATAAAAATAGAACCTACAAAATGCTTAACTTTAATACACGTAAGTATTGGAGAATGGTTGAACACTGACAAATTTTTTAGAAGTATCTTAAGAAAAAATTTAAAAATGAGAAAAGTCGCCCACTCCAACCATCAGGCTGAGGGTTGGCTAATCTAGCGGGCTAAATATCCTAAAAATACATAGGTACTCAACGACATACCAATCGCTAAGTACCTATATTAAGGAGAGGAGTACGAAATTTATGTTAATAGAGAGGCATTGCCTTTCTAAGAATTTTCTATGTTGAGAATTATATGCCTCTATTTTTAGAAATTTCTTTATAAAAGACTGGAAAATGGAAAAAAACGCCCACCCGGACGAACCCGGCAGGCCATGTAGATTAGTTATCGAAGATTATTATTTTACAGCAACAGAAATAATCGCAGCCCCATAAGCTAGTTTTTCATTAAGTCTAGTAATTCAGCATTATTTTGTATCCCTTTAAAATCTTATATAAGTATGATCATCTATTTATTAACGGAATCTCGGTTCGCGCCAATACCTATGAGCGTAATCCCTATCAGGCCACCAAATATCTCGCTCAAGAATAACTACATTCGGCTCATCATGGTCACTGTAATTTTTATACTGTAAAACAACTTCGTCACTGATAGGATGCCATCCGTCTTTGCCAATAATTATGTATTTAGGATTTACATCTTTCTCATCCATAGATAGCTTAAACTTCACATACCTTCCTTTAGATATGTGAAAGTCAATCGCTCTCTCATCTCCTGAAGTCGTAAATTTGTAGTTTATCTCTTTCCCCTTCTTATTAATCTGAACGTAATCATTATTGTCTTTGTTGTACTCACCAAAAACATCCTCAAAATTACCATCAGTACTTATAGTTCCGTTGAAATTATGCGCGCTTCCATCAGTGGTCATTCGCAAATGCACGCCCTCTTTATCCTGCCACAAAAAATATCCTATAATCTTGCCTGGAATAAGTTCAATCGGCCTATCATTGAACTTCTGGGGAGAAGATGATGCAAATACACTACTATAAAAGCAAATGGCACCTAACAATGTAATAAATAAAATCCTCCATTTTTTCATGGAATCGCTCCTCTCTGTCATCGGTTTCGAAAGTACCAAGAATTTTAAGCCATACCCCGAAGGATGCGACTTTAACTGAAGATGCAAATGATCATTACCATATTTAGTTTACATCATGTTTTTTAGAAGTACCTTAAGAAAAAATATAAAATGGAAAAAGGTGCCCACCCCAACCGTCCGGCTGAGAATGGGATAATTTATGAGGCTAACTATGCCAAATAAATACTCAGCAACCGATTAGTCGCTGAGTACTTATTTAAGGAAATTGGTAATACAATATATGAAATTGTGAAACCAATCAGCTTCCACTTAGTTGGGCATTGGTCGTTGTACCGTTGCTAACATTTAATAATACCGTTTTTAACCTTCTTCCAAAATAAAAATTCCTGCAAACACTGAGTTTGCAGGAATTTATTTTTCCCAATATTAACGTTTGGAGAACTGAGAAGCTTTACGCGCTTTTTTGAGGCCGTATTTACGACGCTCTTTTTCGCGTGGGTCACGAGTTAAGAGACCTGCTTTTTTCAGTGGTAGACGGAATTCGCCATCAACCTTTAACAGCGCACGAGCAATGCCGTGACGAACTGCGCCAGCTTGACCGGAAACCCCGCCCCCCTCAACCTTGGCCAAAACATCATATTTACCAACAGTATCAGTGATGTTAAGCGGCTGGGTAACGATAAGTTCAAGGGTTTTTAAACCAAAATATTCGTCTAGTGGACGTTTGTTGACGATGATTTTGCCTTCTCCCGGAACCAGACGAACTCTGGCAACCGAGGTTTTTCTGCGACCTGTGCCGTAGTAAGTAACCAATGCCATATATATGTTCCTCCTTTCCGGTATTACCTAATATTAAGTTCCAGCACTTCCGGCTGTTGCGCGGAATGCGGATGATTCGGACCAGCGTAAACGTTAAGTTTACGATACATTTGACGCCCAAGGCTGTTTTTTGGCAGCATGCCTTTAACGGCCGCTTCAACAACACGCTCAGGTTTGGTAGCTAGCATTTTGCCAGCAGTAGTGAAGGTAGTGCCACCCGGATAACCGGAATGACGGAAATACGTTTTTTGCTCCAGTTTTTTACCAGTTAATACAATTTTATCAGCATTAACCACAATTACATGGTCGCCGGTATCAACATTTGGAGTAAAGATTGGTTTATTTTTGCCGCGAAGAACTTTCGCGACTTCAACGGCCAAGCGACCAAGGGTTTGACCCTCAGCATCGACAACATACCACTTGCGCTCGATGTTGGCCGGGTTTGCCATAAAAGTTTTCATTGTCTATCCTCCTCGTGAAAGCTAAAGGACTATAAATATCCAAAAACGCACTATGATTATTAACCTTGAATTCCGGGGCTAATGGAAGTCATGGCAAAATTCTCATAAAGCTATTGTAATAAATTAGTCAGCTAATGTCAAGCGTTATACCTTGCCACGCAAAAAATATTTTGGACAACTTAATACTTAACTTCCACCAAATACAAACCTTGTGGCGGTGCGGTCATGCCGGCGGCATGGCGGTCGCGCCCCTGCAGTATTGTCGCAAAGCCTGCCGGAGTTAAGTGACGCTGGCCGACTTTGACAAGGGTTCCCACTAAGTTACGGACCATATGATAGAGGAAACCTGTACCCCAGAATTCAAACTCAAGCAAGGAGTTACCTGCACTACGGCACTGGGCAGCGATTATGGTGCGCACCGGGCTTACAGGTGCCCCCCCAGTAGCCCGAAAAGCCGAAAAATCATGAGTTCCCACTACAACTTGTGCTGCTTCGTGCATTAAGGCTACGTCAAGCGGTAGCGGAAAATGCCAGGCATAATTACGCTCAAATGGGTTAGCTATTCGCGTATTTACTAGCCGGTAGCGATAAATTTTACTTTTTGCGGAACAACGGGCATGAAATTCGGCGGTCTCTTCTGAGGCCGCAACAACAACAATATCATCTGGCAATAAGCCCCTGGTCGCCAGCGGGATACGCTCTGCCGGTATTGTGCCTTGGGTGAAGAAGTTGACAACCTGATAATAGGCATGCACCCCCGCATCAGTACGCGCTGAGCCGTTAATAGTAAGCGGATGTCCAAAGATTTTTTGCAAGCGCTCTTCCACTAGCTGTTGAATGGTCATGGCATTGGCTTGGCGTTGGAACCCATGGTAGGCATTTCCGTCATAAGCGAGGACAAGCTTAATGTTTCTCATATCGCTAGTTTATATGCCTTGACAGTTAGCAGTACCGCAATCAATACTATCAGAATGACAGCTGCCATTATATCTGGCGTACCCATTTTTAGTTCTTTCATCCGGGTACGATTTTCGCCACCCCGATAGCACCTGGCCTCCATTGCCACAGCTAGTTCATCTGCCCGTCGAAAAGCACTGATAAATAATGGTACTAGTAAAGGTACCATGTTTTTGGCTCGTTTCAAGATGTTGCCTGAGGAAAAATCTGCACCTCGCGCCATCTGGGCTTTCATAATTCGGTCTGCCTCTTCCAGCAATGTCGGAATAAACCGAAGCGCAATGGTCATCATCATCGCCAGTTCGTGTGCCGGCACCCCTAATCGCCGGAAGGGATTTAGCAGCCTTTCAATGCCATCAGTGAGCGCAATTGGTGAGGTGGTAAAGGTTAATAGCGAGGATACCGCAATTAAGAGCACTAGGCGCAACGACATAAGTATGCCCATCCGCATGCCCTCTTGTGTCACCGTTAGCGGACCCAGGTTATATAGTACTGTACCTGGGGTACTAAATATGTGAATAGCCAAAGTCAATAGAATGATGATCCATAACGGCTTAATTGACCGCAGTACCATGCGTATGGAAATCCCTGATATTCCTACAACCATAACTGCAAAGGCCATAAGTATAGCATAAGCCAGATAGTCTTCTGCCAGAAATATCGTACTAATATATGTAATTACACCCAGTATCTTGGTACGGGGGTCAAGTAGATGGATAGGCGATTTACCAGGGAAATATTGGCCTAAGGTAATATCAGTGAGCATTTTTTCGCCCCCTGACAGCTTGATAGATTTCCTGAGCTGCAGCTTCAGGCGTCATCGCGTCATTACTAATAGCCAACCCTTTAGCTCTAATTTTATCAATAAGTGCTGTAATCGGCGGTACATCAACTCCGGCCTCTTGGAGTCTTTCACGACCACTGCTGAAAATTTCTTTAGGTGGCCCATCAAGACTAATCTGGCCGTTATTCATAACCAGCACACGACTGGCAAAACGAGCAATGTCTTCCATATTATGAGATACAAGAATGACGGTAATTCCTGTTTTTTGATGTAGTTTCACAATTTGGCCAAAAATTTCATCACGCCCACAAGGATCAAGTCCGGCAGCCGGTTCGTCCAGCGCAAGATAGTCAGGTTCAAGGGCAATTACTCCGGCGATGGCTACCCGTCGCATTTGTCCACCGCTTAGGTTGAAGGGCGACCGATCTTTGAAGGCCTCAAAGTCAAGCCCGACAAACTCCATAGCTCGCCGGATACGACTGTCAATTTGGTCTTCCGACAGACCCAAGTTCTTAGGGCCAAAGGCAATATCCTGATAAATCGTTTCTTCAAACAGTTGATGCTCCGGATACTGAAATACCATGCCGACCTGTCGCCTAGCTGCTCGTGCAGTCTGACTTTTCAGCTTTAGGTCAATGCCGTCAATAGTTACTTGGCCAGATGTCGGCGCAATCAGACCATTCATATGTTGTACCAATGTAGATTTACCTGAACCAGTATGACCGATTATGCCAACAAATTCCCCTTTATTTATCACGAGATTTATATTTTGTAAGGCTGTTCGCTGGTAGGGAGTTTCTGGCATATAGGTATAAGTAACGTTATCAAACATTATGGACATAACGCCACCACCAGTTGCTCATCATTTATTATGTTTGGACTAAGTTCTAACCCTTGTTTTCTTAAATAAGCGGCAATCTCCGCCGCTGGTGGGACATCTAAGCCCATCGCCTTGAGACGTTCAACCTGACAGAAAATCGCAGCAGGTGTCCCCTCCATGGAAATTTTCCCCTGCTCCATTACCACTACCCGCTGAGCGGCGACGGCTTCTTCCATGAAGTGAGTGATATAAATAACGGTGATCCCTTCCTTATTTAACCGGCATACGGTATCCAAAACTTCCTTACGACCACGGGGATCAAGCATGGCTGTTGGCTCATCAAGCACCAGACACTTGGGTCGCATAGCCAGCACACCCGCAATCGCCACTCGCTGTTTCTGACCGCCGGAAAGCAAATGAGGACCATGATGGCGGTATTCCTCCATGTTGACAAGTGCCAGTGCTTCCGTGACTCGCCTGGCAATTTCCAGAGGGGCTACACCTAAGTTTTCCGGACCAAAGGCAACGTCTTCTTCCACAATTGCAGCCACTATCTGATTATCCGGATTTTGAAATACCATCCCTATTTGCTGACGGATCTCCCACACCTTCTCGGCATCAGCTGTGTCGATACCGGTTATAAGACATTTGCCACCTGTCGGTAATATGAGAGCATTAAGATGCTTGGCCAAGGTTGATTTGCCTGAGCCATTGGTCCCAATGATAGCGACAAATTCTCCTTGATTAATTGTCAGGTTAATATCAGTAAGCGCAACTACCTCCTGGTCATCATAACCGGGATAGGTGTGACGCAAATTTTCTATTTTAATAAGTTCTCCCATATGAGGCTACTGCACCCCCGTAAGAATAAAGGCGACCCGCTGGGCCGCCTTGTCTTGTTTACTTGTTATACTAACTCAATAATCGCCATCGGAGCAGCATCGCCCCGGCGCGGTCCCAGTTTCATTATCCGGGTATAACCGCCATGACGTTCGGCATATTTAGGAGCAATTTCGTCAAACAGCTTTTTAACTACTTCTTCGTCGTAGAGGCTTGATAACACTTGGCGGCGAGCATGCAAGTCGCCCCGCTTAGCCAAAGTAATCATTTTATCGGCGAGGCCGCTGATTTCTTTTGCTTTAGCTTCCGTTGTCTCAATACGCTCATATGCAAAGAAGGAAGTTAACATACTGCGAAATAACGCTTTACGTGCACTAGTGTCCCGTCCTAACTTTCTGTAGGCCACAACTCTTCCCTCCCTTTACTCTTCAAGTTCTGCGAGTGCCAGACCCATTTCAATGATTTTTTTCTTAACTTCTTCCAGTGACTTGCGTCCCAAATTGCGAACTTTCATCATATCATCTTCGCTCTTTTGCACAAGCTCAGCCACTGTGTTAATTCCGGCCCGTTTCAAACAGTTGTACGAACGTACTGAGAGATCCAGGTCTTCAATGGTCATTTCCATAGTCCTGTTTTTACCCTCGGCAGGTTCTTCAGAAACTAAATCCTGATCCTCATCTTCTTCTGGAGGTTCTCCGGCAATATTTTGAAACAATTTCAGGTGCGACACCATAATTCCAGCAGCTTTGCTAACCGCTTCTTCAGGACGCATACTGCCGTCTGTCCATACTTCTAATGTCAGTTTGTCATAATTAGTTACATTACCAACACGTGTATCGGTAACATTATAATTGACGCGTACAATAGGTGAGAAGATGGAATCAATAGGAATAATCCCGATTACATGGTCGGGTTTTTTATTTTTGTCAGCCGGTATATAGCCTTTGCCTTTTTCAACCATGATTTCCATGCGGAGTTGACCGCCGGCCCCTACTGTCGCTAAATGGAGTTCTGGGTTTAAAATATCAATGTCGGCATCGGCTATGATATCGCCTGCTGTGACTTCGCCTTCTTCAAGCGCTTCAATAAGTAACACTTTAGGCTCATCACTATACATTTTAATACACAATTCTTTTAGGTTCAGAATAATGTCGGTGACGTCCTCCCGAACACCAGGAACAGTAGCAAATTCATGAAGGACACCATCAATTTTCACTGAGGTTACAGCGCCACCTGGTAAAGATGATAAGAGTACCCGCCGTAAACTGTTGCCCAGCGTAATACCAAAGCCACGGTCAAGCGGTTCCCATACAAATTTTCCATAGCGGTAATCTTCACTTATTTCTACTATTTCGATCTTCGGTTTTTCGATTTCAATCATCCGGAAAAACCCTCCTCATTTGGCCAAACTCTTACATTACGCCATCGCCACGGTTGAGGGCAGATTATCTTGAATACAACTCTACGATGAGATGCTCCTGGATAGGAATATCAATTTCCTCCCGGGTGGGGTAGCGCATAACTTTACCGCTCATATCGGCAGCCGTAAGTTCGATCCAAGCTGGAGCTTGCTTATGACCAATCGATTCAGCGATTTTTTTCATAATAGGTGATTCTTTGCTTGTTTCCCGAGCGGCAACAACATCATCGGCTTTTACCAGGAAAGATGGAATGTTTACGCGGCGGCCATTTACATTAAATAAGCCGTGACGTACCATTTGTCTTGCCTGGTTGCGGCTTTCGGCCAGCCCCATACGGAAAACAACATTGTCAAGTCTTCTTTCCAGCATAACCAAAAGGTTTTCGCCGGTAATGCCTTTTTGACGTTCCGCTTTTTCAAAGTAATTCCGGAACTGACGCTCAAGCACGCCATAGATACGGCGGGTTTTTTGCTTTTCCCGGAGCTGAATGCCATACTCAGAAACTTTTTTACGGGTTTGCCCTGCGCCATGTTGGCCAGGAGCAAAGCTGCGCACGGTAAAGGCGCATTTATCGCTATAGCATCTGTCGCCTTTGAGGTATAATTTTGAACCCTCGCGGCGGCATAATCTACAAACAGGACCTGTATATTTTGCCATTCTTACCAAACACCTCCCAATTCCTTAAACTCTTCTTCTTTTTGGCGGACGGCATCCATTGTGCGGAATGGGTGTTACGTCTTTTATTGCATTAACTTCAAGGCCTGCAGCCTGGAGTGAACGGATGGCGGCTTCTCGGCCAGCACCAGGACCTTTTACAAATACTTCGATTTGTTTAAGGCCATGTTCCATGGCAGCTTTGGCAGCGGTTTCAGCAGCCATTTGCGCAGCAAATGGGGTGCTTTTCCGTGAACCTCTAAAGCCCAGTCCACCGGCGCTTGCCCAGGAAATGGCATTGCCTCTGGTATCGGTGATGGTAACGATGGTGTTGTTGAAAGTCGAACGGATATGAGCAACACCATGTTCTATATTTTTACGTTCTTTACGTTTTGTTCTAACAACTTTTTTTTGTGCCAAAGGTTTTCCCTCCCTTACTTCTTCTTCTTAGCGCCGACAGTTCTTTTCGGGCCTTTGCGGGTACGGGCATTAGTCTTAGTACGCTGACCGCGAACAGGAAGACCCATGCGATGCCGCTTGCCACGATAAGAGCCGATCTCAATGAGCCGCTTAATGTTTAATGCTTCTTCTCGGCGAAGATCGCCTTCTACGCGATAGTTCTTATCAATGTTTTCACGCAGTTTGGCAACTTCTTCTTCTGTTAAATCCCGAGTTCTAGTATCAGGATTGATTCCAGTACTCGCCAAAATTTCTTTTGAGACTGTTAAACCAATACCAAAAATGTATGTTAAGGCAATTTCAATGCGTTTGTCACGCGGTAAGTCTACACCGGCAATACGTGCCATGTTTTAATCCACCCCCCTCTTTTTAACCTTGTTTTTGTTTATGTTTAGGATTTTCGCAAATCACCATTACTCTGCCATGCCGTTTGATGACTTTGCATTTTTCACATATAGGCTTAACCGATGGCCTTACTTTCATAATTAAACCTCCTTATCGTGCGTCCGCCGCTCGCCAGTCCGTGTTCGCTCATCGACTTGACTAACGAACTTACGAACCCACGAACACAAGCTATTTAAACCTATAGGTAATACGGCCGCGTTTTAAATCATACGGTGTAAGTTCAATGGTAACTTTATCGCCTGGCAAAATCCGAATAAAATTCATACGAATTTTCCCTGAAACATGTGCCAGCACAATATGACCGTTTTCCAGTTTTACTTGGAACATTGCATTAGGCAGTGCCTCAACGACCGTACCTTCAACTTCAATTACATCTTGTTTGGACATATGAGCTATCCCCTCCTCGTCCGCTTTTAACCGCTTATCTGGTCGCCTCGATGTGGGCGAGGTCCTGACGGATATCTTCGTCGGTGACTGCTACACCACCACTTAAAGCGTCCGTCACCCTGTTAGCAATAGAGTTAAGCATTTTAATATGCTTAACATTCTTTTTTTTAGGATTGCTGACTTTACGTCCGCGACCGTCCGCTACCAGAAGAGTTTGCGGCTTATACCATCCAAGTACTACATAAACATGACCAGCATCACGTCCGGTTGCTGAAATCACAATAGTTCCTGGGTTATTATTTCCCTCTGGCACAAGCCGTCTCCTCCTATAGTTTTGTTAATATTTCCGGACCATCAGGCGTAATCGCAATGGTGTGTTCAAAATGGGCTGACGACTTACCGTCAACAGTCACTACTGTCCAGTTATTGCCCAGGGTTTTAACCTCGTGAGTCCCGGCATTAATCATAGGCTCTATTGCTAATGTCATACCAGATTTTAATCGCGGGCCGTGTCCAGGAAGCCCATAGTTAGGTATCTGCGGGTCTTCATGCATGTTTCTGCCAATGCCGTGCCCAACATAGTCGCGCACCACACCATAACCATATCCCTCGGCGTAAGTTTGAATTTCATGGGAGATATCACTTAACCGATTCCCTACTAAGGCTTTTTCAATCCCTTTATAGAGCGACTGTTCGGTAACTTCAATAAGTTTTTTCATTTCGGCATCCACTTCGCCTACCGGCACGGTAATGGCGGCATCGCCGACATATCCGTTTATTGTGGCACCAAGATCAATACTTATATTATCTCCATTTTTTAACCTTTTTAATCCAGGAATGCCATGTACTACCTCTTCATTAACAGAGGCACAGATGTTACCCGGGAACCCATTATAGCCTTTAAAGGTCGGTACTGCGCCCTTGCTTTTGATGTACTGTTCGGCAATCCTATCAATTTCAAGCGTTGTGACATCAGGTTTTACCGCTTTTTTGACTTCGTTAAGCGCTTCGGCCACGATCCGCCCGGCATCACGCAGGTAATTTAGTTCCCTTTGTGACTTTAAGATTATCATACTTGCCCGCCTCTCAGGCTATCAACTATATCTTTCAGAACAATTTTGATGGGCTGCAAGCCGTTGATTTCGGTATACAATCCTTTGTCCTGATAATACTCGATTAACGGCTGAGTTTGGACTTGATATACTGATAAACGGTTAATGACTGTTTTTTCTTGGTCATCATCCCGTTGGTACAGCTCACCACTGCATTTATCACAGATACCGTTTTGTTTCGAAGGGTTAAACGCTACATGATAGGTAGCGCCGCATCCTCGGCAAATTCGGCGGCCTGTCATACGACCAACCAGTTCAGAACCTGGTGCGGTAATATTGACGACCCGGTCAAGTTTGATAGTAAGTTCGACCAGGGTGCGATCTAAGGCTTCCGCTTGAGCGATAGTACGGGGAAAGCCATCAAGGATGAATCCTTTTTGACAATCGTCCTTAGCCAACCGCTCTTTAACAATACCAATGGTTACGCTGTCAGGTACTAGTTGCCCGGCATCCATGCAGGCTTTCGCCTGTTTGCCAAGTTCAGTGCCTTCTTTTACAGCAGCCCGAAACATATCACCTGTCGAGATATGCGGAATTTTAAAATTTTCTACTAGCTGAGCCGCCTGAGTGCCTTTACCAGCACCCGGAGGTCCCATTAACAGAATAAACATGACCACTACCTCCTACTTCATAAAGCCTTGGTAGTGACGCATGAGTACCAGCGCCTCTACTTGCTTCATGGTATCCAGAGCCACGCCTACTACGATTAAGAGAGCAGTACCCCCAAAGTATACTCCTTGAAGGTTGGTTGCTGCACCAACAAAATTCGGCAGTATGGCAATTATGGCCAGGAAGATTGATCCGGCCAGGGTAATTCTGGTCATAACCCGGTCTAAATAATCGGCGGTAGGTTTACCTGGTCTGATACCAGGAATAAACCCGCCGTGTTTTTTCATATTCTCTGCCATATCTGATATGTTCATAGTAACCGCAGTGTAGAAGTACGTGAAGAATATGATAAGCAGCGCATACAATGCTGTCTGCAGCGGCGTACCCCACGCAAACCACCCTGCCACTGTTTTTACCCAGGGTACTTCAATAAACTGGGCAATGGTTACTGGGAACATCAGCACAGATGACGCAAAGATTATTGGTATAACGCCCGCTTGATTAACTTTAAGCGGAATATGAGTAGAGTTGCCGCCATACATTTTTCGGCCAACCACTCGTTTTGCGTACTGTACTGGGATTCTTCGTTGACCTTGCTGTATCATAATAACAAATACAATCATGGCCACTGCAATTATGAGAAACAAGAAAACATTAAAGATATTAATTGTTCCTGCTTTTACATATTCAAAAATGGTAAAGATGCCGTCAGGCAATCTAGATACGATACCGGCAAAGATGATAAGCGAAATGCCGTTACCAATACCTTTTTCGGTAATTTGCTCACCTAACCACATAAGAAACGTTGTTCCTGCAGTCAGTGTAAGCGCAATAATTAAAATGTTACCAAAGCTAGGGTTAATGATGGCAACCTTAAGACCATATGCCATACCAATTGCCTGGATAAACCCAAGTCCAACAGTACCATAACGAGTGATTTGGGTGATTTTTTTGCGGCCCTCTTCGCCTTCTTTGGCCCACTGTTCGAATTTAGGCACAACTACGGTGAGAAGCTGCATGATAATCGAAGCATTGATGTATGGCGTTATGCTCATGGCAAATATCGAGAATTTGCTTAAAGCACCACCAGAAAACATATCCAGCAGACCAAACAGATTACCGCTGGTAAATAGTTGCTCGATAACGGAGGCATTTACTCCCGGTACCGGGATATGTGTGCCTAACCTAAATACCAAAAACATTACCAAGGTGAATACGATCTTCTGCCTTAGCTCTGTAATCTTTAAAATATTTGAGAGCTCTGACAGCAACTAAATCACCTCGACTGTACCGCCGGCTGCCTGAATTTTTTCAGCGGCCGACTTAGTAAAGCCATTGGCTTTAACTGTTAAAGCCTTGGTGAGCTCGCCATTACCTAATATTCTAAGACCATCAAGCACTTTTTTGACTACACCAGCTTCTACTAAAGCTTCGAGATCAACAACTGAACCGTTGTCAAAACGATTAAGTACAGCTACATTAATTTCGCTGTATTCTTTAGAGAAGATATTGGTGAAACCGCGCTTAGGCAGTCTTAAGTACAAGGGCTTTTGGCCGCCTTCAAAACCTGGACGCACACCACCGCCGGAACGGGATTTTTGGCCTTTATGGCCTCTTCCGGAGGTTTTACCAAGACCGGAACCCAAGCCACGGCCTACACGGGTGCGAACTTTTTTTGAACCAGGCGCTGGAGCTAATTCATGTAATTTCATTTACAGCACCTCCTTGAACTAGTATGTTTGGCTATTGCCATTTGAGAATTATTCTGCAACTTGCTCAACGGTAACAAGGTGTTCTACTTTGCGAACCATACCTCTGATTACCGCATTATCTTCTTGCATAACCGAGCTGTTGGTTTTTTTAAGACCGAGTGCTTTTACTGTTGCACGCTGATCTTGTGGTGTGCCAATCACGCTACGGGTTAAAGTAATTTTAATTTTCGCCATGGTGTTACCTCCTTAACCCAACAGTTCCTGAACGGTTTTGCCGCGCAGTGTGGCAACTTCTTCGGCACGTTTAAGCTGACTTAAGCCAGTCATTGTAGCGCGAACCATGTTGTTGGCGTTAGATGAACCCAGTGACTTAGTCAAAATATCATGAATGCCTGCAAGTTCAAGCACAGCACGAACAGGGCCGCCAGCAATTACGCCTGTACCTTCGGAGGCAGGCTTTAACAACACTTTGCCGGCACCGAACACACCCGTGATTTGATGAGGAATAGTGGTACCGACAATCGGAACTTTTATCAGGTTTTTCTTAGCGTCTTCCACGCCTTTACGAATGGCTTCTGGTACTTCACCAGCTTTACCCAGGCCGAAACCTACGTGGCCGTTTTCATCGCCAACAACTACCAGAGCGCTAAAGGAAAAGCGTCTACCACCTTTAACTACCTTGGCAACCCGGTTGATGAATACTACTTTTTCTTTAAGGTCAAGACCGGTGTAATCAATTCTGGCCATTAATTTCCCTCCTTTTCTTAGAATTCAAGTCCAGCTTCACGTGCAGCAGCTGCTAAAGCAGCAACGCGACCGTGATAGATATTACCAGCACGATCAAATACTACTTTGGTGATGCCTTTTTCGAGGGCCCGTTTAGCGATTGCCTCGCCTACAACTTTAGCTGCCTCAATGTTGCCACCATACTCAACTTTAGCCTGAACTTCTTTATCTACAGTACTGGCTGATACCAAGGTCACGCCAGTTTTGTCATTAATAATCTGAGCATAAATATGCTTCAAACTACGGAATACGTTAAGACGCGGACGTTCAGGACTACCAATTATGTTTTTCCGGGCTCTTAATTGACGTTTTTGACGCCCGATGTTTTTGCTCGGTTTACGCAGCAAGGTGTTCACTCCTTTCGCTTAAATTGCCTATCCTGAGTTTATTTCTTGCCTTTACCGCCAGCTTTACCAACTTTGCGACGGACAACTTCGCCTTCATATTTAATGCCTTTGCCTTTATACGGCTCTGGTTCGCGATAGCCACGGATCTTAGCGGCAAGCTCACCAACAGCTTCTTTATCAATACCGGAAACTACGATCCGGTTAGGCGCAGGAACATCAATGGTGATCCCTTGCGGCGGCTCAACTTCCAGCGGATGAGAAAAGCCTAAAGTGAGCGCCAGTTTTTGACCGGCTTTAGCAGCACGGTAACCAACACCAGCAATCTCCAAAGTTTTAGAAAAACCTTGGGTTACGCCTGTTACCATGTTGTTGACCAAAGTTCTGGTCAAACCGTGCAGCGAACGATGTTGTTTGTTATCTGTAGGCCGTTTGACGTTAATAACATTGCCTTCCATTTCGATAATCATATCTTTATGGAGCTGGCGTGTTAATTCGCCTTTAGGGCCTTTAACTGTCACTACATTGTCATCCCCGATAGTTACGGTAACGCCAGCAGCAACAGTGATGGGACTCCTACCAATTCTAGACATGTTGCACCTCCTGTATCACTACTAGACTACCAGACGTATGCGAGTACTTCGCCGCCTAGACCTTCTTTGCGTGCGACTTTATCGCTCATAATGCCTTTAGATGTCGAGATAATCGCAATTCCGAGACCTCCCAGTACGCGTGGCAATTGTTCTTTCTTTGCATATACGCGAAGACCTGGCTTGGAAATACGCTTAATCCCTGTAATTACTTTTTCGCGGTTCGGGCCGTATTTTAAACTTACCCGAAGCATTCCTTGTTTGTCATCAGCAATCAGGTCGTAGTCTCTAACAAAACCTTCGTCTTTTAGAATTTGTACTACGGCTTGTTTGATTTTAGATGCCGGAATTTCGACTTTATCGTGATAAACCGAGTTGGCATTGCGAATGCGAGTCAGCAGATCGGCAATCGGATCGGTCATTACCATGGTTCAGAACCCCCTTCCTATATGTTGCTGCTACTACCAGCTGGCCTTGGTTACTCCAGGAATGGCGCCTTTGTAGCTCAGTTCCCGGAAACAAATCCGGCACATTTCAAATTTACGCATATATCCGTGCGGACGACCGCAGATTTTACAACGATTGTATTTTTGCACTTTAAACTTAGGCTCGTTTTTCCATTTTTCAATCAAAGATTTTTTGGCCACCGAATTCCCTCCTTTGTTTAAACTGTTACCGACTATTCATAGAAAGTTATGCGCTGAATGGCATACCCATCAGTCTTAACAGTTCTCTAGCTTCTTCATCAGTTTTTGCGGTGGTAACAACGATTATCTCCATACCGCGAATTTTATCAACTTTATCATACTCAATTTCGGGGAAAATCAGTTGTTCTTTGATACCGAGCGTATAGTTACCGCGTCCATCAAAGGATTTGGGGCTTATACCGCGGAAATCTCGAACCCGCGGTAACGAAATGTTGATCAGTTTATCAAGAAATTGATACATCCGTTCTCCACGCATGGTAACTTTGGCACCGATTGGCATACCCTCACGGATTTTGAATGCAGCAATTGATTTTTTTGCTCTAGTTACAACCGGCTTTTGACCGGCAATGAGCGTCATATCACTTACCGCTGCATCAAGAACTTTGGGATTGCCTACAGCTTCACCAACACCCATATTAATGATTACTTTCTCGACTTTAGGAATCTCCATAACATTTTTGTAGCCAAACTTTTGCATCATCGCTTGCGCTACTTCATTTTTATATTTTTCTTTCAGTCTTGTAGCCATGAGTTAACCTCCTTTCAGGAAAGAGTGGTTTTACTTATCTTTATCAATAACTTCGCCGCATTTTTTGCACGCACGTGCAAATGCGCCGCTACTTAATTGTGTTTTTTTGATGCGTGTAGGTTTGTCGCAAGCAGGACATACCAGCATAACTTTGGCCGAAGCTAGAGCAGCTTCTTTTACCATAATGCCGCCTTGGGGCGCCTTCTGGCTGGGTTTTGTATGACGTTTTACTTTGTTTACGCCTTCTACAACAACTTTGCCTTTTTTAGGCAGAGCCTCCACAATTTTGCCTTGTTTGCCTTTATCTTTACCTGACAATACAACTACTTTATCGCCTTTTTTAACATGCAATTTTTGGGCTTCGGACACTCCGGACACCTCCTTAATCTAGATAACTTCCGGCGCCAGCGAGATAATTTTCATGAAATCTTTGTCCCTGAGCTCGCGTGCTACAGGTCCAAATATCCGTGTACCTCTCGGGCTTTTATCATCTTTTATAACAACTGCAGCATTCTCGTCAAACCGGATATAAGAACCATCCGGACGGCGCAGTCCTTTACGGGTACGAACAACAACGGCTTTAACTACATCGCCTTTCTTGACAACGCCACCGGGTGTAGCATCTTTAACAGCTGCCACGATAACATCACCAATGTTGGCATAGCGGCGGTAGGAACCACCCATTACGCGGATGCACATAATCTGCTTCGCGCCAGTATTGTCAGCAACATTCATGATAGTCTGTTGTTGAATCATAGTGCTTATCCTCCTTCCTTATGCGGCTCGATGCTTACTTAGCATCTTGAGCGTTAGAAGCATATTTGCAACGATGCGCTAGTATTATTTCGCTTTTTCGAGAACTTCTACTACACGCCACCGTTTTTCCTTAGATAGTGGACGAGTTTCCATAATTTTAACGGTATCACCAATATGGCTTTCGTTATTCTCATCATGGGCTTTAAATTTAACAGTTTGTTTAATTGATTTATGATACAGCGGATGCCGTACTAAGCGTTCAACCGCTACTACTACTGTTTTTTCCATTTTATCGCTTACTACTTTACCGATACGGGCCTTGCGCTCGTTTCTTTCAACGGTCACTTACATTGCCTCCCTTCATACTCACTTGCATACTGCCCTTACTTACTGAGCTTTAAGTTCACGTTGACGCTGAACAGTTTTAATGCGGGCAATTGTTTTCTTGACGGCAGGAATCCGCATTGGGTTGTCCAGTTGACCGGTGGCATGTTGGAACCGTAAGTTAAACAACTCTTCTTTCAGTTTGTTTAAATTTTGGTCAAGTTCGGCGGCACTCATTTCGCGGATATCATTAGCCTTCATTTACTTCACCACCCGCTTTAGCATTAGCACCTGGTGCGTCCATATCCAAGTTCGCGGTATCCTCCCGCGTAACGAACTTGGTTTTAATAGGTAGCTTGTGAGCAGCAAGACGCATCGCTTCACGCGCTACTTCTTCAGGCACGCCGTCCATTTCAAACATTACACGACCAGGTTTAACAACAGCTACCCAATATTCTGGTGAGCCTTTACCACTACCCATGCGAGTTTCGGCTGGCTTTGCAGTAATCGGTTTATCTGGGAATATTTTTATCCAAACTTTACCGCCCCGTTTAATGTAACGGGTCATGGCAATACGGGCTGCCTCAATTTGACGGTTGGAAATCCAAGCCGGTTCAAGCGCAACTAGTCCGAACTCACCATGGGAAACAGTAATGCCTTTAGTGGCTTTACCAGTCATACGACCACGGAATTGTTTGCGATGTTTTACTCTTTTTGGAATAAGCATTATTATTCGCCCCCTTCAATGGCGGCAGCGGCAACAACAGTTTTCTTGGCTTCAGGCAAAATTTCACCTTTATAAATCCAAACTTTTACGCCAATACGACCATAGGTGGTAGCAGCTTCGGCTGTGCCATAATCAATGTCGGCACGCAATGTATGAAGAGGAATACTTCCTTCACGGTAGCTTTCGGTACGGGCAATTTCAGCTCCGCCCAATCGACCGCCACACGTAATTTTGATCCCTTTGGCCCCCATACGCATAGTACGAGTTACTGACTGTTTCATCGCCCGACGGAAAGCAATACGCTTTTCGAGCTGAGCAGCAATATTTTCAGCAACTAAAGTGGCATCAAGCTCGGCCTGCTTAATTTCAGCGATGTTAACATCGACGACTTTACTGGTAAGCTGTTTGAGCCATTTCTTAATATTTTCAATTCCGCTGCCACCACGACCAATAACCATACCAGGTTTAGAGGTGTGAATAGTAACTTTCACCCTATTTGCCGCACGCTCAATAATGATTTGCGACACATTCGAAGTGTAAAGTTTTTCTTTTAGCATTTTACGGATTTTAATATCTTCATGCAGGTTTTTAGCATAGTCTTTATCGGCATACCATTTTGCGTCCCAAGTCTTGATAACGCCAAGGCGAAGACCATGCGGATTAACTTTTTGACCCACTAATTTTCCCTCCTTCGACCTTAGTTTATCTCTCTTTAACAACCAATGTTACGTGGCTGGTACGTTTTAGAATTTTGAATGCCTGGCCGCGTGAGCGCGGATGAATACGCTTTAATGTTGGCCCTTGATCAACAAAGGCTTGTGATATATAAAGAGCATCAGCATTCAAATCACAGTTGTGCTCAGCGTTGGCGATAGCCGATTTGAGCACTTTTTCCAAGACTTCAGCCCCGACTTTCGGAGTGAATTTTAGTATTGCAAAAGCTTCGCCCACGTTCTTGCCGCGGATTAAGTCAATAACAATGCGGATTTTGCGGGGAGCAATACGAATGTGTCTGGCAATTGCTTTAGCTTCCATTATTTAAACCCCCTTCCGGTTACAGTTCCCGGATTTTTGCTAAGCGTATTATTTTACCCCGGTAGACCGTTCAGAACCGCTGTGGCCTTTATATGTCCGGGTTGGCGCGAATTCGCCCAATTTGTGTCCTACCATATCTTCGGTACAATATACTGGTACATGCTTGCGGCCATCATGCACAGCGATGGTGTGTCCGATAAAGGTAGGCAGGATGGTCGAGCTGCGGGACCAGGTTTTAATAACTTTTTTATCATTAGTAGCATTAAGCGCACCAATCTTCTTAGTCAAACTTGCATGCACATAAGGCCCTTTTTTAATTGATCTTGACACCTAAAATAGCCTCCTTTCGCTACGTTCGCGGGTTCGTTCATTCGTGATTTTGCACTATTGGCTCATCCCACGAACATTCAAACCTCGACTTATCGGCCTGTCGTCTGCCTTGAACTACGTCTCTTAACGATCAATTTATCAGAAGCTTTCTTTGTACGGGTTATAGCACCCATAGCGCATTTACCCCATGGAGTAACCGGATGCTTACGTCCAACAGGGGAACGGCCTTCGCCACCACCGTGTGGATGGTCACATGGGTTCATCGCAACACCGCGGTTAGCAGGACGAATGCCCAACCAACGAGAACGGCCAGCTTTACCAATAGTGATGTTTTCGTGTTCAAGATTGCCTACCTGACCAATAGTAGCCCGGCAGTTAATATGAACTTTTCTAAGTTCGCCAGATGGCAAACGGAGCAGTGCGTGGCTGCCTTCTTTAGCCATAAGCTGAGCAGATGCACCAGCAGAACGAACCAATTGGCCGCCTTTGCCGATTTTCATTTCAATGTTATGAACTTGAGTACCTACCGGAATATTTTTAAAAGGTAAGGCATTGCCCACTTTGATATCAGCCTCGGGGCCGCTCATTATGGTATCGCCTACTTTAAGACCGTTAGGAGCAAGAATATAACGTTTTTCGCCATCAGCATAGTTTAAGAGAGCAATCCGTGCTGAACGATTTGGATCATATTCAATGGTAGCAACGTTTGCAGGAACGCCATCTTTATTGCGTTTGAAGTCAATAACACGGTATAGACGCTTATGGCCACCGCCTTGATGACGAACAGTTAAACGACCTTGCTGGTTACGACCGGCGTGCTTTTGCAGACGCTCGGTAAGGGAACGCTCGGGACGATCTGAGGTAATATCCGAAAAATCGGCTACCGTCATAAATCTTCTGCCAGGAGCGTATGGTTTAAAACTTTTAACTGGCATGTATGCCCCTCCTTTTTAGAGAATTTGGTTATACACCTTCAAAGAATTCTATGCGCTCGCCGGCGGCCAATTTTACAATGGCTTTTTTGAAGTCCGAACGTTTGCCGATGTTCTTGCCCATACGTTTGGTTTTACCCATAACCCGAATGGTATTGACGTCAAGAACTTTTACTTTGAAGATTTGCTCAACAGCTTGACGAACTTCAACTTTATTGGCTGTAAGCGGCACAATAAACGTATATTTGTTCTCAGCCATCATTGCATTAGTTTTTTCAGTAATGTATGGTCTGAGGAGAATGTCGCGTGGATTTGCCATTATGCCAGCACCTCCTCAATCTTGGCGACTGCTTCTTTAGTTACTAGCACTTTGTCATGGTGAAGAAGATCAAAAACATTCAGTCCAATAGTTCCAATAGCTTTTACACCAGGAATATTGCGGGACGATTTTGCAACATTTTCATCATTATCAGCAGTAATAATCAAAGCTTTTGCTGGCGCCTCAAAATTACCAAGGAAATTTACTACATCTTTAGTTTTTGGCTCAGCAAAGTTAATACTATCAACTATCAGTAATTCACCATCGTTGACCTTGGCGGTCAGTGCCGATTTAATTGCTAAACGGCGAGCTTTACGAGGCATACTGAACTTGTAGCTGCGTGGATGCGGTCCAAATGCTACACCGCCACCTACAAATAATGGAGAACGGATAGACCCAGCTCGTGCTCGGCCAGTACCTTTTTGTTTCCAGGGTTTTCTGCCGCCACCACGTACCATAGCTCTGGTCTTACTTGCGTGAGTGCCTTGACGCTGGCTTGCCAGCTGCATAACAACTGCCTGATGAACAACAGCTTCATTTATTTCTACGCCAAATATGCTATCATTAAGCTCTATTTCTTCACCGGTTTTTGCTCCGGTCATATCATATACTGCCACTTTCGGCATATAGCACATCCTCCTTTCGATGCTCGCAACCTGCACTCTACGACAAATCGCAAAGTTGCAAGCTACGATTACTTATTGGGTTTTACTGTATTTTTAACAATCACGAAACTACCTTTAGGTCCGGGAACAGCACCTTTTACAAGCAAAAGGTTGCGAGGTACATCAACACGAACCACTTGCAGGCGTTGTACGGTGACTTTTTGTCCGCCCATACGACCTGGAAGTTTCTTACCTTTAAATACTTTACCGCCGCCGCCGCTCATCCGGGAACCAATAGTTCCTGGTTCACGATGGGATTTAGAGCCGTGGCCCATAGGTCCGCATGCAAAGTTGTGGCGTTTAATTGTGCCAGCAAAACCTTTGCCTTTAGCAGTACCGGTTACATCAATAAGTTCACCTTCGCTGAAAACATCAGCACTAAGAACTTGACCTACTGTATATTCAGAGGCTCCAGGCAGACGCATTTCACGGATAAACTTCACCGCTTTAACGTTGGCCTTAGCAAAGTGGCCCTGCATAGGTTTGTTAACCTTTTTCTCTTTAACAGCGCCAAATCCAAGCTGCACTGCATTGTAGCCATCATTTTCAACTGTCTTGTTTTGCACTACGACATTGGGACCGGCTTCAATAACAGTAACCGGAATAACTCTACCCTCAGCCGTAAAGATTTGGGTCATGCCCAGTTTTTTTCCTAAAATTCCTTTAGCCATATTATCGCACCTCCTCTACAGCTTGATTTCGATGTCCACACCAGCCGGCAAGTCGAGACGCATTAATGCATCTACCGTCTTGGGGGTCGGCTCTAAGATGTCAATAAGACGTTTATGGGTCCGCATTTCAAATTGTTCGCGGGAGTCTTTGTTGACATGGGGTGAACGCAAAATAGTAAAGATATTTTTTTCTGTAGGAAGCGGAATAGGCCCAGAAACCATTGCGCCTGTACGTTTTGCGGTTTCAACAATCTTGGCCGCACTTTGGTCAAGCGCCTTGTGGTCATATGCCTTAAGGCGGATTCTGATTTTTTGTTGTTTAGCCATTTATTTATTCCTCCTTATCGCCCTGTTTCTCTGAACAGACATTCTCGGTGGAAATTTCCCCGCGCGTGCGGGCCACCTTCCACGTCATCGCCGGTCAATACCCTGGTAGAGGCGGCGAGCGCCGCCCTTGCCAGATATTATGTTACAAAAAGGGATTATTCTTCAACAGCGGTTACAACACCAGCGCCTACTGTACGGCCGCCTTCACGAATAGCGAAACGCAGACCTTCTTCGATAGCGATTGGGGTAATAAGCGCTATGCTCATTTGGATGTTGTCGCCAGGCATTACCATTTCTACGCCTTCTGGCAGCGTAACAACACCAGTTACGTCGGTTGTTCTAAAGTAGAACTGCGGACGATAACCGTTAAAGAACGGGGTATGACGGCCGCCTTCTTCTTTGGACAATACATATACTTCGGATTTGAATTTGGTGTGCGGTTTAATACTACCAGGCTTAGCCAATACTTGGCCGCGCTCGATTTCTTTACGCTCAACACCTCTTAAAAGTGCACCAATGTTGTCACCTGCTACTGCCGAATCCAGAAGTTTCCGGAACATTTCTACGCCAGTTACTACTGTCGATTTCGGTTTGTCGCTCATGCCAACGATTTCTATGGTATCGCCTACTTTTACTGCGCCACGCTCTACACGACCTGTAGCTACTGTGCCACGGCCAGTGATAGTGAACACGTCTTCCACAGGCATTAGGAAAGGCTTGTCGGTAGCACGTTCCGGAGTCGGAATGTACTCGTCAACTTTTGCCATTAGTTCATGGATCTTGCCACACCATTCGCAATCAGCTTTCGCGCAACCACAGTTAAGTACTTTTACGGCCGAACCTGATACTACAGGAATGTCATCTCCTGGGAATTCATAGCTGGAGAGAAGTTCACGAACTTCCATTTCTACTAATTCCATCAGTTCTGCGTCATCAACCAGGTCGGCTTTGTTTAAGAAGACAACCATAGCTGGTACGCCTACTTGGCGGGACAGCAAAATGTGTTCGCGGGTTTGCGGCATCGGGCCGTCAGCAGCCGATACAACCAGGATAGCACCGTCCATTTGTGCTGCACCAGTGATCATGTTTTTAACATAGTCAGCATGGCCTGGGCAATCCACGTGGGCATAGTGGCGAGCAGTAGTCTCATATTCTACGTGAGCTGTGTTGATGGTGATACCGCGTTCTCTTTCTTCTGGTGCTTTGTCGATCATGTCATAGGCCATGAACTCAGCGCCACCGTGTTTTGCCAATGTCATGGTAATGGCAGCAGTCAGTGAAGTTTTACCATGGTCAACGTGACCGATAGTACCAATGTTAACATGCGGTTTGTTTCTTTCAAACTTTTTCTTAGCCATTTGAGTGTTACCTCCTAAGTTTATTACTTTAAAGTTTTAGGTAAGCAAGTAAGTGAGCGAGTTATGCGCCCTTATTTTTAGCAGCGATAACTTCGGCGATATTTTTAGGAACTTCTTCATAATGATCAAATTCCATGGAGTAATTGCCACGACCTTGCGTCTTTGAACGCAGATCGGTAGCGTAGCCAAACATTTCCGAAAGTGGTACAAACGATTTTATCGATTGTGCACCAGCACGTCCTTCCATGCCTTCAATGCGGCCACGGCGGGAGTTTAAATCGCCAATAACATCGCCCATGTAATCTTCAGGCACTATAACTTCGACCTTCATATACGGCTCAAGAATAACTGGGCCAGCTTTGGTACAACCAGCTTTAAAGCCCATTGAACCCGCAATTTTGAAGGCCATTTCCGAGGAGTCAACATCATGGTATGAACCATCATACACAGTAACCTTAATGTCAACCATCGGATATCCAGCCGATACACCAGTTGCCATAGCTTCTTTGACACCAGCTTCAATCGGAGAAATGTATTCTCTCGGAATAGCACCACCGACAACTTTGTTTTCAAAGATAAAGCCTTCACCTGGTTCGAGTGGTTGAATTTCCAACCAGCAATGACCATATTGGCCACGGCCACCAGACTGACGAACAAATTTACCTTCAGATTTAACAGTCTTACGGATAGTTTCGCGGTAAGCAACCTGAGGTTTACCCACATTACATTCTACCTTGAATTCTCTAAGCATCCGGTCAACAATAATATCTAAGTGCAATTCGCCCATACCTGAGATAATAGTCTGGCCAGTTTCCTGGTCAGTACGTATTTTGAAGGTAGGATCTTCTTCTGCTAGGCGGTTAAGGGCTATACCCATTTTTTCTTGGTCAGCTTTGGTCTTAGGTTCAACAGCTATCGAAATAACTGGGTCAGGAAAGACCATGGATTCAAGAACAATGATATTTTTATCATCACAAAGAGTGTCCCCGGTGGTAGTATCTTTAAGGCCTACTGCTGCAGCGATATCGCCGGTATAAACCACTTCGATCTCTTCACGGTGATTAGCATGCATTTGCAAAATCCGGCCGATACGTTCACGTTTACCTTTTGTAGAGTTATACACATAAGAGCCAGAAGCTAATTGACCGGAATATACCCGGAAGAACGCCAGTTTACCGACATACGGATCAGCCATGATCTTGAAGGCCAATGCCGAAAACGGCAGACTATCATCTGCTGCGCGTTCACCTTCCTCACCAGTCGCAGGATCAACACCCTTGATGGCGGGGATATCAGTTGGCGCAGGCATATAGGCAACTACTGCGTCTAGCAGCGGTTGTACGCCCTTGTTCTTATAAGATGATCCACACAGCACCGGTGTCATTTTACAGGCAATGGTAGCTTTGCGGATAGCCGTTTGGATCTCCTCGATAGAAAGTTCTTCGCCTTCGAGGTATTTCATCATAAGCTCGTCGTCGCTTTCAGCAACAGCATCCAACAGTCCTTGGCGGAACGTTTCAACATGTTCAGCCATGTCTTCAGGTATATCAGCAGCTTCGCTTACTTTACCCAAATCATCGGTATAAACAACCGCCTTCATTTCAATAAGGTCAACAAAGCCTTTGAAGGTATCTTCAAAACCGATAGGCAGTTGGATCGGCACTGCATTAGCACCAAGACGACTTTTCATCATATCGACAACCCGGTAAAAATCCGCACCGGTGATGTCCATTTTATTAACATATGCCATACGGGGAACGTTGTATTTATCAGCTTGACGCCATACAGTCTCAGATTGTGGTTCTACGCCACCTTTAGCACAGAAGACCGCAACCGAGCCATCAAGTACACGCAACGAACGTTCTACCTCAACCGTAAAGTCCACGTGCCCTGGCGTGTCAATGATGTTAATACGATGCCCATCCCATTGGGCTGTAGTGGCCGCAGAGGTAATAGTGATACCTCTTTCTTGCTCTTGCACCATCCAGTCCATAGTCGCAGCGCCATCATGTACTTCGCCAATTTTGTGTACTTTGCCGGTATAAAACAGAATGCGTTCAGTGGTAGTGGTCTTGCCGGCGTCTATATGTGCCATAATACCGATGTTCCGCGTCTTTTCTAGAGGAAACTTTCGGGCCACTATTTTCACTCCTCAGTATCGTGAGTTCGTGTATTCGCTTGTTCGAATATCGTTTTAAGAGCGGGTTGCTTACGCAACCCTCTTATCGAAATTCGAACTTCGAATCTCGAACCTCGAATTTTTACCAGCGATAATGGGCAAAAGCCTTATTGGCTTCAGCCATCTTATGAGTATCTTCACGTTTTTTAACAGATGCACCAGTGTTATTAGCAGCATCCATCAACTCGGAAGCAAGTCTTTCATACATGGTCTTTTCACCGCGCAAGCGGGAATAGTTAACCAGCCAACGAATACCCAGTGACATTTTACGATCAGGCCGTACTTCAACAGGCACTTGGTAGTTAGCGCCACCTACACGGCGAGCACGAACTTCCAGAACCGGCATAACGTTTTTCAGTGCAACTTCAAACACTTCCATTGGATCTTTGCCGGTTTTGGCACGAATGGCTTCAAACGCATCATATACAATGTTTTCGGCAACACCTTTCTTGCCGTCTAACATAATTTTATTGATAAATCTTGTTACAAGCTTGGAGCTATATACCGGATCCGGTAATACATCCCGCTTGGGAACAGCACCTTTTCTTGGCATCAGTATCCCTCCTTCTTTCAAAACTCTGCAGCAAATCTAGATTATTTTTTAGCAGCAACGGCCTTTTTAGCACCGTATTTTGAGCGACTATGACCACGCTTGGCAACACCAGCGGTATCAAGAGCTCCACGAACAATGTGATAACGCACACCTGGCAAGTCTTTTATCCTGCCACCGCGGATAAGTACAACCGAGTGTTCCTGCAAGTTGTGACCAATACCCGGGATGTAGGCAGTTACTTCAATGCCATTGGTTAAACGTACACGGGCAACCTTACGGAGTGCAGAGTTAGGTTTCTTCGGAGTAGTTGTATATACCCTCGTGCATACACCACGTTTTTGCGGACATTCTTTAAGTGCAGGAGCGGTAGATTTTTGCAACAGCGACTCCCGATTTTTGCGCACTAATTGATTAATTGTTGGCATGTTATTAAGCGCACCTCCTTCCCCAATCTCGTTATTTATTATTAAAAATTTCAACCACCGACAAACAAGTGGGTAAAATTATTAACGACTTGTCCTAGTACTTACCTATTTTAACAATGCCACAGCCGCAGCAGCTACTTCAATGCCACAAGCTTTTCCTAGCTCAATCATAGTTGACTGTTCGTCAATCTGGACTTCTTTTTGGTTACATAGAAGTGCAAGTGGCGCAACTACCCGTCTGTCAGCATCTGTACCAAGGTACACCTTGGCAACCAGACCTTTTTCCACAGCTCGCGCTGTTTGTTTAGTACCAATGGCTTTCTTGCCATTCCTAAAAGTTTCCAATTCTTCGCTGTTCACGGCGTCCAACTCCTTCGGAAAAATGCAATATTTCCAAGACACTCTAATATATTATCATTTCAGTTTCCAAATGTCAATAAACTATTAGATTTTCTGCGGATATTTATAACCACTGCACCGGGTGTTTCATAATAATAAAACTGGGAATGGTTTACACCATTCCCAGTCTTATTATACCTAGTAATTATTATGCTTATTCAACAGGGATTTCTTCCGGTACTAATTCGGGAACAACTTTTTTTAGCCGAATATTACGGTAGCGACTCATGCCGGTACCTGCCGGAACAAGTTTACCAATAATAACGTTTTCTTTAAGTCCCAGTAGTGGATCAACCTTGCCTTTGATCGCCGCTTCAGTAAGCACGCGTGTGGTCTCCTGGAAGGAAGCCGCCGACAAGAAGGAATCAGTAGCCAGCGAGGCTTTCGTAATACCAAGAAGAATAGGTCTAGCTATAGCGGGCTCGCCACCTGCTTCAATAGCCTTAGCATTTTCTTCTTCAAAAGTATTCAAGTCAATATATTCGCTTGGCAGTAGATCAGTGTCGCCTGCTTCTTCCACTTTGACTTTATGGAGCATTTGACGAACCATAACTTCAATGTGTTTATCATTAATTTCAACACCTTGGGATTTGTATACTTTTTGAACTTCGTACACCAAATACCGCTGCGTAGCTTTTAGCCCGCTAACCCGCAAAATATCATGCGGATTGACAGCACCCTCAGTCAGACGATCGCCGGCATCAACCACTTGGCCTTCACTGACGATTAATCTGGCACCATACGGTACGGGGTATACACGTTCTTCACCCAGGGAAGCATCTGTCGGATAAACAGTGACACGGCGCATTCCTTTGATCTCTTTTACTTCCACCCTGCCGTCAACTTCAGTAATAATGGCCTGCCGTTTGGGTTTACGGGCCTCAAACAATTCTTCTACCCTCGGCAAACCTTGGGTAATATCATCACCGGCAACACCGCCGGTGTGGAAGGTTCTCATCGTAAGCTGAGTACCTGGCTCTCCGATAGACTGAGCAGCAATAATGCCGACAGCCTCACCGACATCAACCATGTGACCTGTACCCAAGTTACGGCCATAGCAGTTAATGCATACACCATAACGGGAACGACAAGTGAGTACTGACCGGATAGAAACCTTATCACGTACTTTAACAACCTTATCAGCCAAATCCTCGGTGATTAGGTCACTAATTTTGACAATAGTTTCACCAGTGGCTGGATCAACAATGTCTTCTGCCGCCATTCTACCAACGATTCGGTCCTTAAGCGACTCGATAACACCAGATCCTTCAGTGATTGCCTCAACTTGAATTCCTCGGACAGTATTATTTCGCACTTTTACTTCTTTAACAGCACTAGCTAAGACAGCCTCAATATGCTCTTCGGTAAATAGCGTGTCAGCTGGAACAAGTTCGACACCATCGCTGGTTTTAATGGCCTCTGTCGTATTTTTCCCAAGCATTTCGCGAATCATAGCTTCTTTGAGAGCCGCACGTACTTTCGCTTCTGGTGCGCCAAGAACAATTGTTTCAGCAGCAGCACGACCAACATCTTCTTCTACTTCATCTGCTTGACCTTCAATCATAATTTCTGGTACACCATTTTCACCAATTAGGCGTAAGGCGTCCTCTGTAAGCAGTGTTCCTTGCGGTAGGAGTATATCTGCTGTTTTGGGATCTATTACATCCTGATCCAAAACCCTACCAAGTAAGCTGTCTTTCAACATATCAATGGCGCCAGCACTTGATTTAGCCAACCGAGCCCGTTCCCGCACCAGGTTAAGTCCAACAACATCACAGTCCTCTTCGCGAACAATGACGTCTTGGGCGACATCAACAAGTCGGCGAGTAAGATAGCCTGAGTCAGCCGTCCGGAGCGCAGTATCTGCTAAACCTTTACGTGCACCATGTGTAGAGATAAAGTACTCTAATACGGTCAGACCTTCACGGAAGTTAGCCTTAATCGGCAAGTCAATGATTCGGCCGGAAGGATCAGCCATCAGACCCCGCATACCAGCCAACTGACGAATTTGTTGAATATTACCACGGGCACCAGAGTTAGCCATCATGTACACCGGATTGAACCGGTCCAGACTATTCATAAGCGCTGTGGTAACGTCATCAGTCGCCGTAGTCCAAAGATCAATGGTCTTTTTATAGCGCTCATCATCGGTAATCAAACCGCGGCGGTACTGTTTATCAATAGTATCTACCTTTATTTCGGCTGCCGCCAAAATTTCTTTCTTGGCACCAGGTATCTTGATATCGGAGATTGCAATCGTGATCCCGGCGACGCAAGCAAAGTGGAAACCAAGGCTTTTTACAGCATCTAATACAACCGCTGTTTTAGCATTACCAAAAGTTTGGTAGGAATCAGCCACTAATTTACCAAGCTGCTTTTTGTCCATCAGCTTGCCTAAATGCCAGCCATCATCCTCTTGTACATAATGTCTGAGCTCTGGCGGCAATACTTCATTAAAGATCACTCGACCTAATGTGGTATGTACCAAACCATAGCCTTTTAAACGCATTCTGAGTTTTTCATGCAAACCTAGAACCTTATGCTGATAAGCCAGCAACGCTTCATTTAAGCTAGAAAAGGCTCTGATCTTTCCATTCTCTGGATCTTTTTCAATTGTCAGGTAGTACGCACCTAATACCATATCCTGCGTAGGCGTAGCTACTGGCCTGCCATCTTTTGTTGATAGAATATTATGAGCTGACAACATAAGCATGCGGGCCTCGGCCTGAGCCTCTGCCGATAATGGTACATGTACTGCCATTTGGTCGCCGTCAAAGTCGGCATTATAGGCGGTACATACCAATGGGTGAATTTTAATGGCCCGGCCTTCCGATAATACTGGTTCAAACGCTTGAATACCAAGTCTGTGCAGGGTCGGTGCACGGTTTAAAAGTACTGGATGTTCTTTAATAACCTCTTCCAGCACATCCCAAACCTCAGGACGGATCCTTTCCACCATCCGTTTAGCACTTTTAATATTATGAGCATGACCAGCATTAACTAGTTTTTTCATAACAAAAGGCTTAAATAGTTCCAGCGCCATCTCTTTAGGCAAACCACATTGGTGGAGTTTTAATTCTGGGCCAACTACGATTACCGAACGTCCAGAATAGTCAACCCGTTTGCCTAATAGGTTTTGGCGGAAACGACCTTGTTTACCTTTAAGCATATCACTTAACGATTTTAAAGGGCGATTACCTGGACCGGTGACAGGACGACCGCGGCGACCGTTGTCGATCAGTGCATCAACAGCTTCTTGCAACATGCGTTTTTCATTGCGAACAATGATATCCGGCGCACCTAAATCTAATAATCTCTTGAGGCGATTATTCCGGTTAATTACCCGGCGGTACAGGTCATTTAAATCAGAAGTGGCAAATCGTCCGCCATCCAATTGAACCATCGGGCGTAATTCCGGCGGAATGACCGGGACTACATCCATAATCATCCAGGCCGGGCTATTCCCTGATTTTCGGAAGGCTTCTGTAACTTCCAGACGTCTAATCGCGCGGATTTTACGCTGTCCGCTTACTTCTTTTAGTTCCTGCCGAAGTTCACGACTCATTTTCTCTAAATCTAGCTCTTCCAGCAGCTTTTTGACAGCTTCCGCACCCATACCAACCTTGAATGCACTGCCATATTTATCGCGGTGCTCTCTGTACTCATTTTCGTTTAAGAGTTGCTTTTTCATAAGCGGCGTATCGCCTGGATCAAGCACAATATAGGAAGCAAAATATAAAACTTTTTCCAGCGATCGGGGCGAGACATCCAGAATGAGTCCCATCCGGCTAGGTATACCTTTAAAATACCAGATATGCGACACCGGAGCAGCTAATTCGATATGTCCCATCCGATCACGCCGGACTTTGGAGCGAGTTACTTCCACACCACATCGATCACAGATAATACCTTTATAGCGAATCCGCTTATATTTACCGCAATGGCATTCCCAATCTCGAGTTGGTCCAAAAATCTTTTCACAAAACAAACCATCGCGTTCAGGTTTTAGTGTACGGTAATTAATGGTTTCTGGTTTTTTTACTTCACCATGTGACCATTTGAGAATTTGTTCCGGTGACGCCAGGCCTATACGCATTGAATCAAAGTTATTTACGTCCAACAAGGGGTTATCGCTCCCTTCTAACTAGTCTAAATCCTCATCGTCTAGAACTTCTTCTAAATCCTCGTGGGAAATAGACTTTTTAGCATTTTTCTTGAGCTTCGCAGCATTACTTTCAGAGGACTCGTCTTCACTGGCTCTGTGAGCCGGATCAGGCTCCATTTCGCCAATTTCAGCAATAATATCAAGTTCTTCTTCCAGTGGTTCGATATCATCATTAGCTTCTAGTTCGTCAACCACATCAGCCTCAAAATCCGACTTTTTGCGTTCAACAGCGGCTTGTGGCATATCATTGCCAATATTTAGTTCTAATTCTTTAGCTGTCTCATTGATATCTTCATCTGAATCCCGAATCATAATTTCTTGGGCATCTTCTGTCAGTATTTTTACATCAAGACCAATGCTCTGGAGCTCTTTGATTAGTACCTTGAATGATTCAGGGACGCCTGGTTCAGGTATATTTTCGCCTTTAACGATGGCCTCATAAGTTTTTACGCGACCAACAACATCGTCAGACTTAACGGTTAATAGTTCTTGCAGAGTATAGGCAGCTCCGTATGCCTCCAAAGCCCAAACTTCCATCTCACCGAAACGCTGACCGCCAAACTGTGCTTTACCACCAAGCGGCTGTTGCGTAACGAGCGAGTATGGGCCAGTAGAACGAGCGTGAATTTTATCATCAACCAAGTGATGCAGTTTGAGCATATACACATAACCAACAGTTACATGATTGTCAAATGGTTCACCTGTTCTGCCATCAAACAGTTGAGTCTTGCCATCTTCTGATAGCCCTGCTACTTTTAATGTGTTAATAACATCAGTCTCGGTGGCACCATCAAATACTGGTACAGCCAGATGAACCCCAGCCGTATCTGGCACAGGCATACCGTTTTTTTCGAAATTATAGTTGACTGCCTTCAGCCTGTCAACCACCGTCGGGTCACCCATCTTAATCTGCATACCAATAGCGGCGGCAGCACGACCTAAGTGAGTTTCAAGTACCTGACCAATATTCATACGTGATGGTACGCCTAATGGGTTTAATACGATTTGAACCGGTGTGCCATCAGGTAGGAACGGCATATCTTCCTTCGGCAATATCCGGGAAACGACCCCTTTGTTACCGTGACGACCAGCCATTTTATCGCCTTCAGATATTTTGCGTTTTTGGGCAATATAGCAACGCACTAGCTGATTTACACCTGGCGGTAATTCGTCGCCATTTTCACGGGTAAATACTTTTACGTCAACAATCTTGCCTGCTTCGCCATGCGGTACTCTGAGTGAGGTATCACGGACCTCACGAGCTTTTTCACCAAAGATAGCCCGTAATAACCGTTCTTCTGCAGTAAGTTCGGTTTCGCCTTTTGGTGTTACTTTACCAACAAGTATATCACCTGGGCGAACTTCTGCGCCGACACGGATTATGCCGCGATCATCAAGATCACGCAGAACATCTTCAGCAACGTTTGGAATATCACGGGTAATTTCTTCAGGACCAAGCTTTGTATCACGGGCATCACATTCATATTCTTCAATATGTATAGAAGTAAAGGCATCCGCTTTTGTTAAGTCCTGGCTTAAGAGAATAGCATCTTCGTAGTTGTAGCCTTCCCATGGCATAAAAGCGACCAGAACGTTTTGGCCTAAAGCCAATTCACCTTTGTCGGTGGCCGGCCCATCAGCCAATACTTGGCCTTTAACGATAGGATCATTCTTATATACGATAGGCCTTTGATTAATGCAAGTTCCTTGGTTGGAACGCAGGTATTTAAGTAACTTATAGGTATCAAGAGCACCTTTTTCCGTACGAATATGAATTTCGGTGGCTGTTACTTTTTCAACAATGCCTGCATTTTTTGCCAGGATTACAACCCCAGAATCACGGGCGGCCTTGTATTCCATACCTGTACCGACAAGTGGCGCCTGCGTTCTTAAGAGCGGCACTGCCTGACGTTGCATGTTTGCACCCATCAGAGCCCGATTGGCGTCATCGTTTTCCAGGAATGGTATCATTGCAGTAGCAATAGATACTACCTGTTTAGGCGACACGTCCATGTAGTCAACCTTTTCAGCCGGAACTACCAAAATTTCGTTCTTGTAGCGACAGGTAACACGCGGCTCAACAAACCAGCCATTTTCATCCAGAACATCGTTAGCCTGAGCGACAATCATTTCATCTTCTTCATCAGCCGTCAAGTAGAATACTTCTTCTGTTACCTTATGTTCTTGCTTATTAATTTTACGGTATGGTGTCTCAATAAAGCCAAATTCATTAATCCGACCAAAGGTGGACAGCGAACCGATAAGCCCAATATTCGGACCTTCAGGTGTCTCAATCGGGCACATACGGCCATAGTGAGAATGGTGAACGTCACGAACCTCGAAGCCAGCACGTTCCCGGCTAAGGCCACCAGGACCAAGAGCGCTGAGACGCCGCTTATGAGTCAGTTCAGCCAACGGATTGGTCTGATCCATAAACTGAGACAACTGGCTAGACCCAAAAAATTCTTTTATGGCAGCAACCACCGGCCTGATGTTTATTAGCGCCTGCGGCGTAATTACATCAATATCCTGAATGGTCATACGTTCTTTAACCACTCGCTCCATCCGGGACAAACCAATACGGAACTGGTTCTGCAAAAGCTCGCCAACTGAGCGCAACCGACGATTACCTAAATGGTCAATATCATCAGTAGTTCCATGACCTTCCATTAAGTTAAGAAGATAACTAATGGAAGCCATGATATCTTCTTTAGTAATGGTTCGGTGAGTAAATGGTAATACTGAATTAAGTAGCAATTTTACAGAGGTACCGTCTTTTTGCTTAATCCAAGCTTCATGAATTCCCTCGCCATCAAAGACTTTGGCAGCCGCAACCCGGTTAAGAACATCCTCATCCATGACTGTATTTTCATCTACTACAATTTCACCGGTTTCTTTATCTACCAGCGGCTGAGCAAGAACTTTCCCTAATAGACGACGACGCCATCCTAACTTTTTGCCAAGCTTATAGCGCCCTACAGTAGCCAAGTCATAGCGCTTGGAATCGAAAAATAAAGTTTCGAGCAATTGCGCAGCGTTATCTACCGTTGGTGGTTCACCTGGACGCAATCGTTTGTAGATCTCGACAAGAGCCTCTTCCCGCGAATCGGTGTTGTCTCTTTCTAGTGTCGCTCTAATGTGAACATCGTCATTAAAAAGTTCCGAAATCACACCATTAGATACAAAACCTAATGAACGAATAAGGACTGTTACTGGTAATTTACGGGTGCGATCAACGCGAACAGAAATAACATCATTAGCGTCAGTCTCAAGTTCTAACCACGCACCACGATTAGGAATTACCGTTGCATTATACAGTTTCTTGCCTGTGGTATCAATGCTCTCACCATAATATACACCTGGGGAGCGCACCAATTGGCTAACAATAACCCGTTCAGCACCATTAATAATAAATGTACCGGTGTCAGTCATGAGCGGAAAATCGCCCATAAAGACTTCTTGTTCTTTTATTTCCTGTGTTTCCTTGTTGTACAGCCGAACACTAACACGAAGCGGAGCGGCGTAGGTAACATCTCGCTCTTTACATTCTTCAACATCATACTTAGGTTCGCCCAGTGTAAAGTTTTCAAATGATAGGATCAGGTTGCCGGTAAAGTCCTGAATTGGAGATATATCATGAAATATCTCTTGTAAACCTTCCTTAAGAAACCAGCGATACGAATTCTTCTGAATTTCAATAAGGTTGGGCATGTCCAGCACTTCTTTAATTTTGGCGTAACTATACCTGAATCTTTTGCCCACCGGAACAGGATTAAACATTAACCCCTTCACCCCTTAGCCATTTTGCTGGGCATGTTGCATTATTCGCAGCTTACACATAAGCTAACGATATTTCGCAAATACTAAGCCCGCAAATGAATAATTAAATAAATACAAAACAAAACAAGGTTCTTTCGTTTTGGGTAAGGACCTTGCCTTTTTTTCGATGAAAAACGATTCATCCTCCATTATACTACTATTTCCTGCCATTCCATAATTTATACAGGTGTGCCTAAAGACTCTGCTAAGACATAGCAATATAAACATGTACGGCAATGTATAATGTTATCATATATTTTTTACTATGTCAAGAAATTTTATCCTAATTTGTATTACTTTTCAATTTAAAAAAGGAGCACCAGTAGGTGCTCCTTTTAATTAAGCTTAAATTACTTAACTTCGACAGATGCGCCAGCTTCTTCAAGTTTAGCTTTAAGAGCTTCAGCGTCAGCCTTGGAGATTTTTTCTTTAATGGCTTTAGGTGCGCCATCAACCAGTTCTTTAGCTTCTTTGAGGCCAAGACCGGTAACTTCGCGTACAACTTTAATAACGTTGATTTTGCTTGCACCAGCGCTGGTCAGAATTACGTCAAACTCACTTTGTTCTTCAGCAGCAGCAGCGGCGCCAGCTGCAGGAGCAGCAGCTACAGCTACAGGAGCAGCAGCAGATACACCAAATTTTTCTTCAAGAGCTTTCACCAGTTCGGAAAGTTCGAGCACAGTCATTTGCTCAATGGCTTCCATAATTTGTTCTTTAGTCATTTTAAAATACCTCCATAAACTTTCGTTAAATTTAATTTTCGGGTAACACTCAAATAATTTTGTTCTTATAACCTTGGTTATGCAGACTCTTTCTGTTGGCGAACAGCTTCAAGCGCATAGACCAGGTTGCGCAACGAACCAGAAAGTACGTTGACAAAACCGGCAATAGGAGCCTGCATGCCAGCCAATACTTGAGAAATAAGAACTTCGCGCGACGGCAAACTGGATAGTGCCTTAACGCCATTAGCATCAATCACTTTACCTTCAACCAGGCCAGCTTTTACTTCTAGAGCTTGCAGTTTGTTCTCTTTTACAAATTCAGAAATAACTTTAGCTGGAGCTACCGGGTCAGTGTAAGACATAGCAATAGCGGTCGGACCTTCCAGATAAGCATCAAGACCTTCGATACCAGCTTCTTTGGCAGCAATGCGGGTCATAGTATTTTTAAATACACGATATTCCACACCTGCTTCCCGTAGTTTACGGCGAAGTTTTGTATCCTGCGCTACAGTCAAACCACGGTAATTAGTTAAAACAGCACCTTTGGTAATGCTGAGCTTTTCTTTAATCCCAGCAACCGTCTGCAGTTTTTCTTGAGTTACAGCCATTTAGATTACACCTCCTTAAACAAAATCCTTGAAATCAAAAAGCGGCCTCACGGCGTAAACACCGGAGGCCGCATTATAACTAGTTAATAGTTACATGCTGCAAATCCCCGGCCTCGGCAGGAAAGTTTTAATCAAACTTTTACACAACCTGCTGTCTACAGCCCATAAGAACTATTCTTTTTTACCGGCAGATTTGAGCGGGTTAACTTTAACACCAGGGCCCATTGTTGTACTTAAGGAAATGTTCCTCATATACTGACCTTTAGCCGCAGCGGGTTTAACCTTAATCAATGTATCAATCAGCGTGTGGAAGTTGGTGAGCAGTTTTTCAATGTCAAAAGATACTTTTCCAATAGGAGCATGGATATTACCAGCTTTATCGGTACGGTATTCAATCTTACCGGCTTTGATTTCATTAATAGCACGTGTTACATCAAGAGTAACAGTACCTACTTTAGGATTAGGCATTAAACCTTTAGGACCAAGGATTTTACCAAGACGGCCTACCATACCCATCATGTCTGGCGTGGCTACTGCAACATCAAAGTCAGCCCAACCACCTTGAATTTTTTCTACCATATCTTCGGCACCTACAAAGTCTGCGCCAGCAGCTTCCGCTTCTTTAGCTTTTTCGCCTTTGGCGAAAACCAGAACTTTTTTAGTCTTGCCTGTGCCATGAGGGAGTACAACAGCACCGCGTACTTGTTGATCAGCATGTTTTGGATCAACACCAAGTTTAACGGCAATTTCTACCGTTTGATCAAATTTAGCAGTAGCAGTTTTTTTAATAAGTTCTACTGCTTCTTCAGGATCATACAGCTTATCTATGTCGATAAGCTTAGCAGCTTCAATATACTTTTTACCATGTTTCGGCATATTAGTTATCCTCCTTTGTGGTAATAACGGAAGTACATAGTCCTCCCACTAAAATCGCAACTCTATTAGTCGACGATTTCGATGCCCATGCTGCGGGCAGTACCCTCAATCATCCGCATAGCAGCTTCAACACTAGCGGCATTCAAGTCTTGCATTTTGGATTCAGCAATTTCCCGAACCTGGTCGCGTTTTACTTTAGCAACCTTCTTCTTGTTCGGTTCGCCTGAAGCAGTCTCAATACCAGCCGCCTTTTTAAGAAGAATAGGCGCAGGCGGAGTTTTGGTAACAAAGGTAAACGACCTATCTTCAAACACTGTAATTTCAACCGGAATGATAAGACCAGCTTGGCTGGCCGTTCTTTCGTTAAATTCTTTAACAAAAGCCATGATATTGACACCAGCTTGACCAAGTGCCGGACCTACGGGAGGAGCCGGAGTGGCTTTGCCAGCGGGAACTTGCAGTTTTACAAGCTTTACAACTTTTTTAGCCATTTATATTACACCTCCTTAATCAACTTTCGCAATTTGTGTGAAATCAAGCTCTACTGGAGTTTCACGCCCAAACATATTGACAAGCACTTTAATCTTGCCACGATCAGGATTAATCTCAACTACAGTGGCTGTCCAATTTTCGAAAGCACCTGAAGTGATTCGCACCAATTGGTCGAGCTCAATATCAATTTTGGGTTTGGCATCTTCTATCCCCATTGATTTGAGAATATGTTTTACCTCACTCTCACTCAATGGAATAGGCTTGGTTCCCGACCCGACAAAACCGGTAACACCTGGAGTGTTGCGAACAACATACCAGGAACGGTCTGTAACAATCATTTCTACCAAAACATATCCGGGGAAAACCTTTTTCTTGGTAATTTTCTTCTTACCATCTTTTATTTCCACTTCATCTTCCATCGGTACAAGCACCCGGAAAACTTCGTCTTCCATCGCCATGGAATGAACTTTCTTCTCCAAATTGGCTTTTACCTTGTTTTCATAACCGGAATATGTATGGATAACATACCAATGCTTTTCGAGTTTTTCGGATTCCATAGCCTCAAGGGACGTATTGCGTCCCCCACCCCCAGTCTACTTGATAATAGCCTTTAAAACTTGAGCGAAAGAAGCATCAAGCACCCAAATCAAGGCCGCGACAACAGTAACCGTCACAAATACAACCCCAGTAAAGGAAATAAGCTCTGATTTGCCTGGCCATGTTACCTTTTTAAGTTCAGCTTTTACTTCCCGTAAAAATTTTTTCCAGCGCGATGTATTCGTCTGGATGGCTGTTTCCTGGGCGGCCATTTTTCTCACATCCTGTGTCTACATTTTGGCAGGGGCAGAAGGACTTGAACCCTCAACCAACGGTTTTGGAGACCGCTACTCTACCAATTGAGCTATACCCCTACTAGTGGCGAAGTTACCCTATATTAGAATTACTTTGTTTCTTTGTGCAGCGTCTGCTTTTGGCAAAACTTGCAGTATTTGTTGAATTCCAATCTATCCGGGTCATTTTTTTTGTTTTTATTGGTCTGATAATTGCGTTGTTTGCATTCTGTGCAGGCCAATGTTACCGCGTTGCGCATCCTGTTACACCTCTCTTACCAGTAAATATAGCATCTTAGCTTATTTATTGATAACACTTTTTTTAAATGTCACTAATACAATTTATCATAATTACATCAACGTGTCAATAGCCCACAGGCTCGGGTATGTCAATAAAATAAAGCAGGGTTGTCCCCCGCTCTATTATTATATCAGACAGTGACCCGTTTATACCGTTTTAAAAAATATTTTGGTAATTATTCTTCAACAGCGGTTACAACACCAGCGCCTACTGTACGGCCGCCTTCACGAATAGCGAAACGCAGACCTTCTTCGATAGCGATTGGGGTAATAAGCGCTATGCTCATTTGGATGTTGTCGCCAGGCATTACCATTTCTACGCCTTCTGGCAGCGTAACAACACCAGTTACGTCGGTTGTTCTAAAGTAGAACTGCGGACGATAACCGTTAAAGAACGGGGTATGACGGCCGCCTTCTTCTTTGGACAATACATATACTTCGGATTTGAATTTGGTGTGCGGTTTAATACTACCAGGCTTAGCCAATACTTGGCCGCGCTCGATTTCTTTACGCTCAACACCTCTTAAAAGTGCACCAATGTTGTCACCTGCTACTGCCGAATCCAGAAGTTTCCGGAACATTTCTACGCCAGTTACTACTGTCGATTTCGGTTTGTCGCTCATGCCAACGATTTCTATGGTATCGCCTACTTTTACTGCGCCACGCTCTACACGACCTGTAGCTACTGTGCCACGGCCAGTGATAGTGAACACGTCTTCCACAGGCATTAGGAAAGGCTTGTCGGTAGCACGTTCCGGAGTCGGAATGTACTCGTCAACTTTTGCCATTAGTTCATGGATCTTGCCACACCATTCGCAATCAGCTTTCGCGCAACCACAGTTAAGTACTTTTACGGCCGAACCTGATACTACAGGAATGTCATCTCCTGGGAATTCATAGCTGGAGAGAAGTTCACGAACTTCCATTTCTACTAATTCCATCAGTTCTGCGTCATCAACCAGGTCGGCTTTGTTTAAGAAGACAACCATAGCTGGTACGCCTACTTGGCGGGACAGCAAAATGTGTTCGCGGGTTTGCGGCATCGGGCCGTCAGCAGCCGATACAACCAGGATAGCACCGTCCATTTGTGCTGCACCAGTGATCATGTTTTTAACATAGTCAGCATGGCCTGGGCAATCCACGTGGGCATAGTGGCGAGCAGTAGTCTCATATTCTACGTGAGCTGTGTTGATGGTGATACCGCGTTCTCTTTCTTCTGGTGCTTTGTCGATCATGTCATAGGCCATGAACTCAGCGCCACCGTGTTTTGCCAATGTCATGGTAATGGCAGCAGTCAGTGAAGTTTTACCATGGTCAACGTGACCGATAGTACCAATGTTAACATGCGGTTTGTTTCTTTCAAACTTTTTCTTAGCCATTTAAGTATTGCCTCCCCAAATTACATATTTTCGCGTTACTATCATACATACTTATGACAAACAAGGCCTATCCTTATCTATCCACACTATCATTCCCAATATACATAGTTTCCGGGTACTATGCAATATTTTTTTCTTGATATCAAACTAAATTATTCTAGCTGTCATATAAAAATCCTGCTGGACTTTGCAATAAATTTAAAAACGCTTGCAGCAAATGCTGCAAGCGTTTTTGTCGTATTTGTAATGGTGGCGGCACAGGGATTTGAACCCCGGACACTGCGGGTATGAACCGCATGCTCTAGCCAACTGAGCTACGCCGCCATATTATTATGGAGCTAGTGACCGGGATTGAACCGGTGACCTTATCCTTACCAAGGATACGCTCTACCGACTGAGCTACACCAGCATAAAAATGGTTGCGGGGACAGGACTTGAACCTGTGACCTTCGGGTTATGAGCCCGACGAGCTACCAACTGCTCCACCCCGCGATGTAAGAAAATGGATTCTTGGTGGAGGGAGGTGGATTCGAACCACCGAAGTCGAAGACGGCAGATTTACAGTCTGCTCCCTTTAGCCACTCGGGAATCCCTCCGGAATTAATTGGATATTAGGATGTTCCTCACTTACGCTCGGAACTAAGCGACTCATTCATGTTCTCACTTCGCTACCGCTCGCGACAACATGATTCCCTGCTTAAATGGAGCTGGCGAGAGGAATTGAACCCCCAACCTGCTGATTACAAGTCAGCTGCTCTACCAATTGAGCTACGCCAGCATCATTTTTTTGAGACCTCGTCTCAGTGACAAAACATATTATATAATAGTCTCTAGACTATGTCAACATCTTTTAGACGTTAATTATATTACTTTTATTTCCTTTTATTTGCATGTATGTATTACTACTTCTACCTTACGAAGAAGTAGTAATACGATATACCGGCAACAACAAACCGATAATAGGCAAATGAGGCCAGTGTTGATTTATTGAGGAACCGCAAGAACCAGACAATAGATATATACGCCGTAATGAATGCAACAATAAAGCCAATCGCAAACACGCTAAAATCGGCCATACTCAGCTTATCCACAATCTTCATTAAATCATAAACACAGGCAACCAACATCAGCGGCACAGCAATAATAAAAGAAAATTCGGCAGCTGCTTTGCGACTCATCCCCAAGAATAAGCCACCCGCAATAGTTGAGCCTGAACGCGAAAACCCTGGCCACAAAGATAGAACTTGGAATAGCCCTACCCAAAATGCCTGTTTAATTGTCATGCCATCAACATTACGCGTAGTCGGACGATTTGCCATTTTTTCAGCTACCAACATAAAAATTGCCCCAACTACCAAGCCAATGATTACAGTATAAGGGGAAAATAGGTACGTCTTTATCGGTTTATGTAAGAAAAATGCTATTCCCATTACAGGTACAATCCCCACTAGGACGTGCATAGCGGTTAGTCCGTTGCCATAAATATTAATGGGCCGCGGCCTAACCATATCCAAAAACTTTTCACGATAAAAAATCAATACTGATAAAATAGCACCCAATTGTATAAATACTTCAAAAACACTGGCTTTTTCCCCTTCAAACCCGAGCAGCGAACCAACCAAAATCATATGTCCAGTTGAAGAAATCGGCAAAAATTCGGTCATTCCCTCTACTACACCAATAATTACTGCAATGATATTTTCACTCATATAGTCACTTCCTTAGTCTTTGTTGCGGCCTCTGCCAGGAGCATGTTTATCACTCCAATAGGACGATATTACTACTTTACCATATTTACCGAAATATCCTGCTTAATTATAAAAAAAATAAAAAAGCCCGGAATTTCAGTGCAAAAATACACTGGGTCCCCGAGCATCTTCATTCACAACATGTACCCGTTTGTTTTGATCCATGAAAGCAATAAACACATTGTGAATAGTGTCTTGGTGCTGCCGGCGAAATTCTTCAATCTGTCGCTGAGAAAGTCCCATTTCAGCCAACGCATTCTCCTGCAGCTTCCCCTCCAAAATTACCGGTACCAAAACACTGTTTGGACTTACACTAAAGTTAACTTGGCTAGGCGTTAATGGCAGATGCTCTGCTTTTTTAAGTACACTCAATCTGCCATACGGTTCTAGAATAGCAAGCTCTACAATAGTAATATCAAATGCATCCTTTTCCCGCAGAAGTTGCAATAATGTCTCCACAGGCATACGTACTTTACGGAGGTTTTCTTTGATAATCTGACCATCCTCCACCAGCACAAGTGGTTTAAAGTTTAGTTTGTGATTAACTGGACGCGCTTTGATACTGAGCCAACCAAAAAAAAGTTGCATACCGCCAAGTGCCAACAGGGCAATCAATGAACTAGCAAGTTCAATCCGATGATCGACAATTAATGCACCCGCGACTGCCCCAATAGTTATCGAAGTCAAAAAATCAAAGGAGCTAAACTCACTCACCTGGCGACGGCCAGTAGCCAGCATAATGATCAGTAACACGCCCATGCCTGCAACTACCCTAAATAAGGTAATGCCCAAGGTTTCCATTACAGCCCTCCACTGCACAGCTATATAGAAAACTACGCAATATTTAGGCTAGTGTAACCGCATAACCACTTTTTTAATCACCAAAACAAATTCCAATAGACCGTCCGGCTTTTAGTAGTTCGTTATCGGCAGTTACATTATTTGCTTTGCCAGCAATATCGGTGATTGGTACACGAATAATCTCGTTTTTTTGTAAAGCAACCATGTTGCCGAAGTCTCCTTCTAGCAGACATTCAGCAGCAGCCACACCATAACGGGTAGCTAGTACCCGGTCAAAGGCAGTTGGTGTACCACCACGTTGAACATGTCCTAGCACCGTACAACGGGATTCAACACCAATAAGGCCTTCTATTTGCCGAGCCAGTTTTTCCCCCGCACCGCCTAACCGTATTTTCTCATGGCTGCCTTCCACAATACGCGATACTGAGATCTCCCCGCCTTGTGGATAAGCCCCTTCAGCAATAACAACAAGGCTAAACAGCCGACCACGCTCTTGACGCTCCTTGATCTTGGCGATAATTGAATCTGTATTAAAGGGGATCTCAGGAATCAAAATACAATCAGCACCTCCTGCCATCCCTGCATGCAGCGCAATCCAACCAGCATATCGGCCCATAACTTCCAACACCATGACCCGGTGATGAGATTCAGCTGTGGTATGGAGACGGTCAAGCGCGTCGGTAGCCACACCGACTGCAGTATCAAACCCAAAAGTCCGCTCTGTTCCCGGTATATCATTATCAATTGTTTTGGGGACAGCCACTACCGGAAAACCTAATTGATAAAATTCTGATCCAATTTTAAGACTGCCGTCGCCACCAATCACTGCAAGCGCTTCAATCTCTCTTTGCCGCAAATTAGTCAACGCCTGGATGGACATATCCTCATAAACGATTTTTCCACCCTCCGTCTTGGGATAATTAAATGGATTATCCCGATTAGTTGTTCCAAGTATCGTACCCCCACGCGGCAAGATGCCAGCTACATTATCATCTGTCATTTCAATAATTTGGTTTTCGACCATACCGCCAAAACCATTTTTTATTCCCCATACTGTAAGCCCATGCCCGATCCCGGTCCTGACAACAGCCCTGATAACAGCATTCAGCCCAGGCGCATCGCCGCCGCCTGTGAGTACAGCAATACTTTTTACTTTGTTTGCATTGATCAATCTCATCACCTCATCCAAATCATTTCACCTAGGAGTAATGCAAAAAATGACACCGAACATGGTGTCATTTTTTGCTGCCGTTATTGTTCAAAGATAGTACTTATTCAGCTAACTCTACCTGAGAATCTTTATTAAGACTGGTAAGACCTTTATATACACCACGAATATCGCTATCATCACCGCGGTTTTCTAGATACCGTTCGAGTTTGCGTTTTACTCGTTGCAAGGCATTATCAATCGATTTAACATGTCGGTCTAGTTCAACGGCAATCTCCTGGTACGACTTGCCATCAAGGTAGGACATGAGTACCTTCCACTCAAGATCGCTCAAAATCTCGCCCATTTTTTCTTCAATATCAACAAATTCCTCACGGCTGATCACCAGTTCTTCCGGATCGGTCACTTTCGAACCAGACAATACATCCAGCAGCGTACGGTCAGAATCTTCGTCATAAATAGGTTTATTTAGAGAAACATAGGAGTTCAAAGGAATATGTTTCTGCCGGGTAGCCGTCTTAATTGCAGTAATAATCTGTCGCGTTACACATAATTCTGCAAATGCCCTAAAGGAAGAGAGCTTGTCATTCCGAAAGTCGCGAATGGCCTTATATAAACCAATCATGCCCTCCTGAATGATATCTTCACGCTCAGCGCCGATTAAAAAATACGATCTGGCTTTAGCCCGCACGAAATTGCGATATTTGTTAATCAAATACTCCAGAGCGACCGTGTTGTCATTATCTTTGGCGTCAAATACTATTTCTTCATCGGTTAAGTTATCAAAACAACCATACAGATCGCGTTGAGTATTTACTCGCATCGCATCGCCCCCATAAGTTTTCTTTTGCTGCCTATAAAGTAAGAGTTAACCTTACCTTTTCCACGCATAGCATTTGCATAGCATCGAAAAAATAAAAATGCACTAAAGATCTTAGTGCCGCAGCATTGCCGCATGTCTGTCATAATAGATTATACTTGTTAGAACAAAGTTAGTCAAGCCCATCACGTCGCATGGCATTAAGGCGTTTCATGATATCTTCTTCCAGACGACTGCCAAGTTCATGGCGATCTCGCGCTAATACCTTGGTGGAAAGACTGGCTGCTATTTCCTTTTTGACAGCAGCAACATCATTTTTTAGTTCTCGCGCCGATATTCGGTAGGCTCCCGCGCCTAGAATAAACATTTGTTCAGCCCTGTCAGAAGTAACAACATATATTCGTTTTTTGTGGCAGACAAGATCATAAACCATTTTTTCAATATAGCTATCAGCGGTTTCGCCCTCTTTAGTATAAATGACCGCAAGCGCACCAGTTTTACTTTGGCTACTACTTTTTTCAGTTGTCATATGCGCATCGAATACTATTATTGTCCTAAATCTTTTATATGCGCCATACTCGCTGAGTATATCTACAAGCTTGTCACGGGCATATTCCAGATTATCTCTAATAGCAATAAGTTCAGGCCAAGCATTAATCACATTATAGCCGTCAACAATTAACAATTCCATTGAGAAAAATTCTCCAATCTTATGCCTACAGGTAATTCCCGGCGGCTTCTTTGGGGAAACAGAAAACTACCGAGAAGCGGCTATAACTGTGATTGTACCGCTTTAGGCTCTGGCCCAAACCGTATTAACGTATTATCAGGAGCATATTTATCATGCGACACTATTTCACGTTGCAATTCTTTCCCTGCGTTGTCACGTATGATGCGAACAACGGTTACTTCATACCCAGGCTTTCCCTGCTTTTCTACTTTATTTTCGCCAGGCAGCAGCGTTGAATCAGCCTTTTTTATAATCGCCGGCTGAATAACTTGCTGCTGGGAGGTAAAAATATCAATGCTTTTTTCCAGCATTCGCTGGCCGAATATACCTACATTGAGCTTACTACCACTAGTTTCGGCCATAATCATAACCGGTGCCTGACTGTCATTTGCAAATTTAAAATCAAGTATATTGTAGACGACAGTGGCATCCCGTCCCAGCGGTACATAGGAAAGCGGTTTAGAATGATTAGTGCGTTCCACAATAGTAAGTCCTGCCAAGAGTACCGCATTATATAAGGTTGACGAAAGCTGACACACGCCCCCACCTACCCCCGGTACAAACTCGCCGTTAATTATTTCCATGGCTTCTTTGAATCCCTGGGATTTCTCCCGCGGCCCAACAGTGTCATTATAAGAAAAAATTTGACCCGGATATACTAATTTACCGGTAATCTTTTGTGCTGACAATTTTATATTGGCCGAACGGTTAACATCCTCAGTGTTAAATTGGGTAGTGTACATAGCCACAAGCTCTTTAATACCATTTTCAGCAAGATCGCTAGCCGTAATTTCGGGATAAACCGGGGCAACCGGCAAAACAATCGTACTGGCATCAGTTCGGTTAAGGGCCAGGAGTATTAGCTCCTTTAATGCAGTTACGTCCAATTCGCGCCCTTCTTCCTCGCGCACTACCCCTCCTGTCCGCAGACTTAAGGTTGCATTACAAGGCGGGCGGCTAACAGTCTCCCGCAATTGTTCTACTATACTATCTAATTTATTCTCATTATACTTGATATTTAGGGGGATAGACCAGCCCTCAACCTCAGCATTACGAATTTTTTTTAATCTGGTCCACAGAGGCCCTTCACGTCCAAACAGCCAAACCGCATCAGCAGTTGCCTCTTGGTCGATGCTATAATCAAGGTTTTCCGGTTCAATACGAAATGTCGTGTTTTCATAAGCTAATAGGATGGGCCTGGTTTTCTGATCTTTTTGCCAGGTGGCAAGCAATTGCGCTATTTCCTCCCGGGTCTTTCCGCCGACTTCAATATTAGCGATAGTTACCCCTGCATAAACGGTTTGGGAAAATAGTGGTCGAAACAGCCAAAAACTAGCTATCCCTGCTATACTTACTGTCACTACCAGAATGATACCGGCCCAACGCTTCACTTTCCTTTCAGCTCCCTTTGCCTCAAAACTTCATACAACAGCAAGGAACAGGCGACAGAGGCATTTAATGACGCAATCTGTCCTCGCATTGGAATCTTGACAACAAAATCACAGGCCTCTTTGGTCAAACGTCCCAGTCCCTCCCCTTCACTGCCGACAACAATTACTACCGGTCCTGTAAGATCGGCCTCATAATAATTTTTCGTGCCATCCATATCGGCCCCTACTACCCAAAGCCCCTGCTTTTTTAAGGCTTTCAAAGTCTGGGACACATTACCAATCCTAGCGACAGGTACATGCTCAACAGCGCCCGCCGATGTTTTTGCCACAGTTTGGGTAAGTGGACAACTACGCCGTTTTGGTATAAGTACACCGTGAACGCCGCTGGCATCTGCCGTCCGTAATATAGCGCCAACATTATGCGGATCAGCAAGTTCATCTAAAAGAACCAAAAATGGCGGCTCATTTTTCTCATAAGCGGCCCCTAAAATTTCATCAACTTCAACATAAGCAACCGGCGCCGCCATAGCAACTACGCCTTGGTGCCGCACACCTGCTGACAGTTGATCAAGTTTAGCGTTATCCACCTCTTGGATAACCAGTCCCCGTTCACGTGCTTGACTAATAATCTCGCGAATCGACCCCTGGCGTTCGCCTTTAGCAACAATAATTTTATTTAGTGATCGCCCAGCTTTCAGCGCTTCAAGCACACTATTGCGTCCTACAATGATTTCTGCATCCTCAGACATACTGATTCACTCCTTTGGCTTACGCCTTATTTTTATGGGTTTCTCTGATAAAGTCGAACTTTATTATTATTATGAAAAAACGGCAGAATATAATCCTGCCGTTTTTCATACTCTTGCATGTATACCACTGATTCAGGAAATATCGGCAATATAAAGACCGGGGTTAGCCTCCATATCAATCGTTACGGTTTGATTCACACGCTCACCAGACTCATTGCGAGTTATATTGAGAATGGGCTTATTTCTTAATTCATCAGCATAATCATTGACAATACCTACTGCCTGATTATTCAAGCGGACAATAGCTCCTAACGGATAAACAGCCACATTATTTACCAAAACCTGAATAAGTGCAGGGTTAAAATATGCAGCTCCTGCCTTGCCAATAATCCCCAAGGTATCATAGACAGATAACGCTTTGCGGTAGGGGGTATTTGCCGTCATCGAAGAATATACATCCGCCAATGCTGCAATTTGCGCAAACTCGTGGATACCGTTGTCTTTTGTACCCCGTGGATAGCCGCTGCCATTAAATCGTTCATGATGCTGTAAAGCACAGTTAGCTACAGCTAAACTTATTTCTGAATTGTGTTGAAGAAGCTCATGACCTTTCTCGGTATGCTGCTTGACAATAGCCATCTCTTCCGGGCTTAAAGTACCCGGCTTATTGAGTATCTCTCGTGAAATTGTAATCATTCCTACATCCCGCAGCAAAGCCCCTAAGCCCAAATCTCGTAGCCGCACACCTTCTACACCACAACTGATCCCGATCATCATAGCAAAAAAATACCCACAAACAGCATGTTTGAACAAATAATCATTACAATTCTGCATAGCAGTAAATAATGGTTGAATCTCCTTGCGCATGCAACACTCGTCTAAGAGAGTCATTACCCGTCCTTTTATTGAATCAATTTGAACATATTTGCCTACTTGGACCTCATTAAGCGCCATATGAGCGGCCAACACAAATTCGCTTTTGGCATTTAGAGCAACCGTGTCGTTCTCATCAATTAGCACGGCCTCTCCTTGCACATAAATATACTTAACATCCAACTCTGCAATTTTGGAAATATGAAATTCACTTAGCTCTACGCCGCTGTTTACTATTACCTGACCATTAAGCCCATATATCGGCTGATCCAGTATCATCCCCGCGCTAACACTCTCTCGAAGTACACGCCGCACAGCAATTTACCTCCACTACATTCAACTTATCATTCAACCATTTCATCGTATCTGTACGCACTTCTCTTTATGTTGTTCTTTCTATTTCTGTGCGCTAATTCCTGCCAAACGGCCACAGGACATTTCGCCCTCAGGACAATATCCATTTGCTACGCAAGCAGAGCCTGCTTTAACGAATAAACGCGGTGCCACAGCTTGCACCTGTGCCAACATAGCATTGGCCAAATTACGAATCTCCCATTGGGCGCGCTGGCAACAACGTTTTTCAAAAAAATGCAGAAGAGAACGGGCATTCATAGTTACAACAATTTTGGTTTCGGTGGCATTAGCTAGTACATAGCGGGCATCTTCTTTAGCTACTCCTAGCCCCAGCAGTTCGTCATAGCTTTCTTGCACTTGACGCATAAGCGTCTCATATTTCGCTTTGGCCTCAGGCTTGGCAGCAATGGTGGGTGGTACAATATACTCAAACCCATGTTCAGCAACATAGCGTTGGGACTGTTGGGAATAGGAGGCAATCCGGTGACGGACAAGCTGATGGGTCAACACTCGAGAAATTCCTTCAATCGCAAAGGTGAAACTGACATGCTCATATGTCGATAAATGTCCCATATCACTCAATTTTTTAATTAGCTTATCTACTTGCGCTTCCGACATGCTCTGTTCTAATTCTTCCGCACCCGCAGCCGAATAGCAAAGGCGCGCTGACATAGCTACCGCCCGTTCCGGTTCTGGGGTATATTTAATTAATTTTACTTTCATGACGGTAACTCTCCCATTTTGTTATTTTGGGGAAATGCTTGTCATTTCCCGGGAAATGATGACAAACGCCTTGTCTACAATTTCCGACAATCTAGTTTGCTGCTTTTGCAAGTAGAGATAACCAATCAGCGCCTCAAAACCAGTCGCTGCACGGTATTCCGCAATAGATGCGCTCTTGGGCACAGTTGATTTGCCATTACGTCCCCTACGCACAATGTCGGCCTCTTCCGGCAAAAGCTCTGCCTCCAGTGCCTTAATTGCTTTAGACTGCATGACGGCAGAAACAATTTTAGCATCAAAATTGTGAAGGACTCTTACCTTGTTCTGTTCATAGCTCAGTAAGCGGGTGCGGACATACAGGGTAAAATAAGCATCACCAATATAGGCCAATACCAAAGCCGGCAGACGTTCAACTGGAATATCCTTATATTTAGCAGGAGAAAGTTCTCCTGCTTCATTTACCGAAAAAAAGTTTTCTACTAGTTTTTGATAGTGGTCAAAATTCACTGTCTTTTCCACCTTACCCCTTGCGTTGAGTCTTCAAGAACAATACCAACTGCCGCCAGTTTATTCCGAATTTGATCAGCTATCGCCCAATCCTTTTTCTTACGGGCTTCTTGTCTTATCTCAATAATGATATCCATTAACTCATTTACCAACTCAGCATTACTATCCTGGGTAGCAGCACCAGCATCGTTTAATATACCCAAAACTTCCGCCATCTGACTATAGGCTTTTTCAACCTGCTGTAGGGCATCAGCATCCAGCTCTGTTTTACCGCCAGTAACTTTACTGTGGTAAATATTAATCTCTTTTGCCAACCCAAACATAGTGCCAATGGCCAAAGCTGTATTAAAATCATCATCCATGGCAGTTTTGAAGTCAATCATAGCTTGAGCCGCCACCTGCGAAAGTACTTGAGAGTCTTCACCGCCGTTTGCGGTCGCCAGTGTTTTCAGCTGCCGCAAATGGGCTTCCGCTGTCTTTAGCCTCTCTAAGCTACGTCCAGCCTCCTGTAAACGTTCATCACTAAAATCCAAAGGACTCCGGTAATGGGTTGACAAAATGAAGAACCGCAAGATTTCCGGACGAAAGTGTTCTAAAATATCGATTACCAAGAAAAAATTACCCAGAGATTTGCTCATTTTTTCTTCATTAACCGTGATAAATCCATTATGTAACCAATACCGGACAAAGGGTTCCTTGCCGGTAAACGCTTCTGATTGGGCAATTTCATTTTCATGATGTGGGAATACCAAATCACTCCCACCACCGTGGAAGTCAAAGCTGGCACCCAAATATTTATATGACATCACTGAGCATTCAATATGCCAACCCGGTCTTCCCTGTCCCCAGGGGCTCTCCCAAGACGGTTCACCTGGTTTAGCATTTTTCCATAACGCAAAGTCCATTGGATGTTTTTTGCGTTCATCCACATCAACCCTTGCCCCAGCTTTCATATCTTCGATGTTTCGTCCGCTCAATTTACCATAACCGTTAAACGCTTCAACACTATAATAGACGTCGCCGTCGACCTCATAGGCAAACCCCTTGTCAATAAGGGTTTTAACCATATTCACAATCTCGGGAATATGTTCAGAAACCTTAGGATACACATGGGCATGGCGGATATTAAGCTTATCCATAACCTCAAAGTAAGAGGCAATATACCTATTAGCGATTACATCCCAGGTTACTTGTTCCCCCTTAGCCGTATTAATAATTTTATCATCAATATCTGTAAAGTTTTGGATATGATAAACCTCATAGCCTGCGTACTCAAGATATCGGCGAATGACATCCCAGGTAATGAATGGCCGGGCATTACCAATATGCGGATGGTTATAGGGAGTGACACCACAAACATACATTTTGACTTTTCCCGGCGTTATTGGTACGAATTCTTCTTTTTGCTTTGTTAGGGTATTATACACCTTAAGACTCATGTTTTTTCAGCTCCTTTTCCAAGTGTCCGATACGTGCTTCCAGTCTCAGTATATTGCGTTGCATACAATTCATCATTTCTGCGACAGGATCTGGCAACTCATCATGTTCAAGATCAATCGAATCTAGCTCAGGGCGGCCTACTTTTACGCCCTCATGCCAAACAATCTTGCCTGGTATGCCAACAACAGTAGAATTAGGCGGAACCGCACGCAGCACAACCGAACCCGCCCCAATTTTCGAATTGTCACCAACTGTGAACGAGCCCAACACCTTAGCGCCACTAGCGACAACAACATTATTGCCAATGGTTGGATGCCGCTTGCCTTTTTCCTTGCCAGTACCGCCTAATGTTACCCCTTGATACAAGGTAACATTATTGCCGATAATACAGGTCTCGCCAATAACCACACCTGTCGCGTGATCAATAAATAACCCTTCGCCAATCGTTGCTCCTGGATGAACATCCACGCCGGTTAACAAACGGTTAAAATAGCAAATCATTCGTGGCAGCAATACCCAGCCACGTTCAAATAAATAATGGGAAATACGATACAGCCAGATGGCATGCAGCCCAGGGTAGCATAATAATACTTCAAGCACACTCCTAGCGGCCGGATCACGATCAAACACTACGCTAATGTCCTTTTTTATCTGGGTAAACATATTATTCCCCTCCCTATTTATTAACATGTTAAAGTTTTTTGCAGGTGGGTGGTGTGGTTGGCAAAATATATAGCTTTATATTAGAAATCGAGTAAGAGGCTACCCATTATTTGAGTAGCCGACTTCTCACACCACCGTACGTACCGTTCGGTATACGGCGGTTCAATAGAATTAACGTGCTAATGAGTATCTTTCACTTATTGTTATAAAGCCGGTTTTCCTTAGGTATTCGTTGTTGAATGTCCTTGCTAGAATTGGGCTATTGGCTACGCGCCAGTAGCTCTTTCTTGTGTTGGCGTATTGCCAAGCTTTTCTGGATTCTA
>Ga0316604_10000312_pt1 | contig 66698 bp, 61 predicted proteins | sample OWC_soil_day20_C_FD_207650 | JGI IMG/M metagenome (GOLD analysis project Ga0316604, IMG submission 207650) | Wetland soil microbial communities from Old Woman Creek delta, Ohio, United States - OWC_soil_day20_CT | ecosystem: Environmental > Terrestrial > Soil > Wetlands | place: USA: Ohio... | reverse complement strand
AGGTCACCGCGGTGCCAAGATAAGCGAGATTGATCCGGTCACCCAGCGGGGCGTCCGCCTGAACCGTCACTCCCGCGCTCTTTTCCACAGGAACCGACTCTCCTGTCAGGGCGGATTCCTCGATCTTAAGGGAATTGCTTTCCAGCAGACGAAGGTCGGCCGGAATCGAGTCCCCCGCCTCCAGAACCACGATATCGCCGGGAACCAGTTGGGCTGCGGGCAGTTTTACCGTGACTTCGTCCCGGATCACCTTCGCGTAGGGCGCCGCCATTTTTGAGAGCGCCGCCAACGCGGCCTCCGCTTTTGATTCCTGCACTGTTCCCATGACGGCGTTGATCATCACAACGAGCCCAATGATGGCCGCGTCCACACCCTCGCCCAGGAACGCTGAAATTCCCGCGGCGGCTACCAGTACCCATATCATGAAATCCTTGAACTGCGCTCCGAAAATTTGCAGGAGAGATTTCTTTTTCCCCTCCTCCAGATGATTCGGTCCATATTCCTCCAGCCTTCTCGCCGCTTCCTCTGCGGACAAGCCGCCTGCCGTGGTATTGAGCGTGTCAAGTGTCTGCGCGGAATCCATCGTGTGCCACAAAGCTTGCTTCGGCGACATCATAAATACACATTCTCCCGTCCATTGAGTATTATATGGTGAATATCAATTCCCCTTTGGGTAAATTATATTATCCACATAATCAAAAGTCAACTACTTTCTCGCACTGTTTCTGAGAAAAATTGTGATTTCAACATTTACATTTTGTTCATAGTACCGTCATGAATTATCCGCATTTTCTGTTTACAATATGCCTGTACTCAGGAAACTGAGACATGGCAATATCATTCCCTCTCCAACCCTCTCTCCAAACACATCAAGAAAGCCCCCGGCCTGAGTCGCCGGGGGCTTTGCTGTTTGCAAAACCTCCCGAAAACCTCTTTTATGTTGGTCCATGCCGGACATTTTTTTGACCGGCACGGACTTTTTTTCTTTTTTTGCATATACTGTTGGGTAGTAGAATTGACATAATGAGGAGTTGATTGGAATGTGCGGTATCGCCGGTTTTTGTCATTTCAAGCGGGATAACAACACGGAGCAATGGGCGGAAGCGGGCCGCGCCATGGGTGAGACCTTAAACCACAGAGGCCCGGACGACAAGGGTCTCTTTCAGGTCGGAGACGCGGTGCTGGTACATAGGCGCCTGGCGGTGATTGACCCGGAACACGGGCGCCAGCCTATGACCAGGAAAAAGGACGAAATTAGTTATACCATTTGTTATAACGGCGAACTTTATAACACAGCAGATCTCCGCTCAGATCTTCTGGCTTTGGGCTTCACTTTTGAAACTTCGTCGGATACCGAGGTTTTGCTCTGCGCTTACATCGCGTATGGCGAGGATGTCGGCCGTCATCTGGAGGGAATTTACGCCTTTACCATTTGGGACGAGGCGCGCCGCCAGTTGTTCTGCTGTCGGGACCGCTTTGGTGTAAAGCCTTTTTTCTACACATCAATGGAGGACGCTTTTGTCTTTGGTTCAGAGCTGAAAGCGCTGTTCGCCTACCCCGGCATCGTTCCCCGGGTAGAGGAGGATGGCTGGTGTGAGGTACTGGGGCTCGGCCCCGCCCGCACCCTTGGCAATGGCGTATTTGCCGGGATTTCAGAGCTGCTGCCCGCCCACTGCCTGGTGGTGTCCCCCTCCGGAACACGGCAATTCTGCTACTGGCGGCTGGAGAGCCGCGAGCACACCGATGACTATGAGCAGACAGTGAGTAAAGTAAAGGAGCTTGTCTCCGGTGCGATCTCACGCCAGCTGGTCAGCGACGTTCCGCTGTGCACCTTCCTGTCGGGCGGTCTGGATTCCTCCGTGATCACCGCCGTTGCCGCCCGGGATTACGCGTCCCGTGGGCTGCCGCCGCTGGAAACCTACTCCTTTGACTACACGGACAATGAGACCTTTTTCACCCCCAGCGCGTTCCAGCCCGATGACGACCGGCACTGGGTGAAACGGATGCGGGAGGAATTTCCCATCTCCCATACGGTTCTGACCTGCGACATCGAGCCGCTTGTGGCCCTGCTGGACGACGCGGTTCTCTCCAAGGATCTGCCCGGTATGGCGGATGTGGATTCCTCTTTGCTCTATTTCTGCCGTCAGGTGTCCGACCGTCATGTAGTGGCTCTCTCCGGAGAGTGCTCCGACGAGGTATTCGGGGGTTACCCCTGGTTCGAGCGCAGTGAGATGCTGTTTGCGGATACCTTCCCCTGGAGCCGTGACCTCTCTCCCCGCTCCTCGGTATTCGCTCCCATGTGGGAAACATTCCATATCGCGGACTATGTTCAGAGCCGCTATCGGGACTCCGTGGCGCAGACACCGAGGCTTCCCGGTGAGCAACCGGAGGATGCCCGCCGCCGCGAGGTGGCATGGCTGAATCTACGCTGGTTTATGACCACACTGCTCGACCGCAAGGACCGCATGTCTATGGCTTCCGGCCTGGAGGTGCGGGTTCCCTTCTGCGACCACCGGCTGGTGGAATATGTCTTTAATATCCCCTGGAGCATGAAAGCAAAGGGCGGTGTCCGCAAGCAGGTGCTGCGGGACGCCGCGGCAGGGCTGCTTCCGGAGGATGTGCGTCTGCGTCCCAAATCTCCCTATCCCAAAACCCACAATCCGCTGTACACCCGGCTGGTAGCCGCTCGTGTCACCGCGCTGCTGGAGGAGAACACCGCCCCGGTCTGCGGGCTTCTTGACCGTCCCGCTCTGAGAGCCGGCCTGCTCTCCGATTCGGGAGATCTGGGCAAGCCATGGTTCGGTCAGCTGATGGCCGGACCTCAGATGCTGGCCTACCTGCTTCAGCTCAACCGATGGATGCTGCGCTTTGGAATTACAGTCTGAGCAAATCCGGTTGATATTCCAGTAAATATCCGTTATAATGGTCAAAGCAGCGTGTAAACACCCGTATGTGCGCTGCTTTGACCTTATTTGCAGAAAGGAATGCTACTAGTGTCGAACATTTGGCATGATATTGACCCCAAACGCATCCGTCCCGAGGATTTTATCGCGGTAATTGAAATTCCTCAGGGCAGCAAGAAAAAGTACGAGCTTGACAAGGAGACCGGTCTGATTATTTTGGATCGCATTCTCCATACCTCCACCCATTATCCCGCCAATTACGGTTTTATCCCCCGTACCTACGGCGACGACGGCGACCCCCTTGACGTTTTAGTGCTGTGCTCGGAGGCGCTGGACCCGCTCACCTTGGTGCGCTGCTATCCCATCGGCTACATCAGCATGCTGGACGGCGGAAAGAAAGACGAAAAAATTATCGCCATCCCCTTCTCCGACCCCGGTTACAACTGCCATCGGGAGCTGACCGACCTCCCCGCTCACATTTTTGACGAGATGGCCCACTTCTTCAGCGTGTACAAGGCTTTGGAAGGCAAGGAAACCATCGCCGGCGATGTGAACGGCAGAGAAGCCGCTATTTCAGTCATCACCGACGCCATTGACCAATACATTGTATCCTTTTGTAAATAACCGTCCTCGTTCCGGCATTTTAATGAAATTTAATGATTTCTTTCATACTCTTGAACGGAATACTATGATAGAATACTATAATAATGCCAGAATGCCAGATGAAACGACCTGCCGTTTCGTCTGAATCGTAAATCCCCCCCGAAAGGACGTTTTGCATGTTTGACTGTATCGTAATCGGCGCCGGTTTTGCGGGCGCGGTCACCGCCCGGGAGCTTGCGGAGCGGGGTAATCAGAAGGTTCTTCTGGTGGAACGCCGAACCCATCTGGGCGGAAACGCCTATGACTGCCTGGATCAGGCAGGCGTTCTCATCCATCAGTACGGTCCCCATATCTTCCACACTTCCAACCGGCAGGTATTTGAGTATCTCTCCCGGTTTACATCCTGGCGTGATTATCAGCACCGCGTGGTCGCCAGCGTCCAAGGCCGCCTGATGCCGGTTCCTTTTAACCTGACTTCCCTGGAGCTGGCCTTTGGATCGGAGGCAGCCGCCCGCCTGTCAAAGAAATGCATCGAGACGTACGGCGCGGAAAAAAAGGTGACCATTTTAGAGCTGCGGCAGAGCACCGATCCGGAGCTGTCGGCTCTCGCCGACTACGTTTATGAACATATTTTTGAATACTACACCATGAAGCAGTGGGGAACCACCCCGGAGGAAATCGATCCCAACACCACTGCCCGGGTTCCGGTCTTTCTCTCCCGGGATGACCGCTATTTTCAGGATCCCTGGCAGGGTATTCCCGCCGATGGCTATACCGCTTTGTTCGAGCGCATGCTGGATCACCCCAACATCGAAGTGCGGCTGGGTGTTCCCGCGGAAACGGTTCTCACCCTGCGGGACGGCGCCGCAGAGCTGGAGGGTGCCGCGTTTACAGGTGCCGTCATCTACACCGGCGCGGTGGACGAGCTATTCGGCTGCCGGTTCGGGCGGCTGCCCTACCGCACGCTGGATTTTCAGTTTGAAACGCTCCCAGTGGAATGGTTCCAGACTCACGGAACGGTGAACTATACCGTGGACGAGGCATACACCCGTATTACGGAATTTAAATATTTTTCCGGTCAGACACTGCCCGACCGCACCACAATTGTAAAGGAATACTCCCGCGCATACACCGGAAGTACGGATGAAACCCCTTATTACGCCATTATCAACGGCGCAAACAACGCCCTATATGAGCAGTACAGGGCTCTGGCCGGAGCTTACCCCAGACTCCGGCTGCTGGGCCGGCTGGCGGAGTACCAGTATTATAACATGGACGCCATCGTTGCCCGCGCCCTTACCCTGGCCGACAGTTTGATAAAGTGAGTGTGTTTTATGGAGAAAATCATCACCTTTGCCGTTCCGTGTTATCACTCGGCGGCATATATGGACAAATGTGTCCAGACCTTGCTGTCCGGCGGAGAGGACATTGAGATTATCCTGGTGGATGACGGCTCCTTCAAGGATGATACCCCCGCCATCTGCGACCGCTATGCCGAACAGTACCCTGAGATTGTCCGCGTGATCCACCAGGAAAACGGCGGTCACGGAGAAGGCGTCAACCAGGGCATCCGAAACGCTTCCGGGCTTTATTACAAGGTTGTGGACTCGGACGACTGGCTGGATACCGCTGCGCTGTCCAAGGTACTGGACAAGCTGCGTGAGTTTGCCCGCTCCAAGCAGTCATTGGACTTGATGATCTGCAACTACGTCTATGAGCATGTGGCAGATGACACCCGCCGGGTCATGCGTTACCGCAATGTGTTCCCCATGGATGAGGTCTTTACCTGGGACGACATCAGCCGGTTCCGCCCCTCCCAATACCTGCTGATGCATTCGGTCATTTACCGCACTCAGCTTTTACGGGACTGTGGTCTGGAGCTGCCCAAGCACACGTTCTACGTAGACAACATCTTTGTCTACCAGCCCTTGCCTTTCGTCAAACACATTTATTATATGAATCTGGATCTCTACCGCTATTTTATCGGCAGAGCTGACCAGTCGGTAAACGAGACGGTTATGGTGAGCCGGGTGGATCAGCAGGTTCGCGTCACCAAGCTGATGATTGACGCCCATGACCTCCCCTCCATACGCCGCGCGGCACCGAAGCTGGGCCGCTATATGACCTCTTACCTCTCGATGATGATGACCATTTCCTCCATCTTCCTGATCATCAAAAACACGCCCTCCAGTCTTGGTACCAAGACCGAGCTCTGGGAATATCTGCGTTGTGCCAACCCGCGGCTGCATCACCGTCTAAAATACCGTTCGGTCAGCGCGCTGGGCTGTGTCCCCGGATATCAGGGCAGAAGGTTTTCCGTGCGGCTTTACCGGCTGGCTCAAAAAATTTATAAATTCAACTAAACGATCCCCACCGGTCAAACCGGTGGGGATCGTTTATGTCATCCGTTTTCAAATAAAAAGCCGCCGCTACGCAGAGCCTCAACCACACGGTTCATATCCGCCTGGGTTGGGCAGGCTATGGTATGCAGGTGCACGCCGTCGGTCAATGAAGAGAGGGGGCGTGCCCGCTCGGACGTGATTTTTTCCAAAAACGCCTCCACATCGCACCGGGCGCGGACATGGAGCGGCGCGGTAATCTGTCCGTACACCGGATGCTCCACAATCACATCCACCGCCTCGCCCCCGTTGTCCACGATGGCATAAAGCTCTCCGCTCATATCCTCCGCCGAGTGGACGCAGGCCACTGTGCGCCGGACACCCTGCGGCTGCCGCGTCAGAATATACCCACGGGGCGTGGCGGACACATTTGCGCCCCCTGCCCGCAGCAGCGCCACATCCCCCACAATGATCTGCCGGCTCACTCCGCACAGTTCGGCCAGCGCCGTGGCGGAAACCGGCGTTTGGGAAGTTTCCAGTTGTTCTAAAATTCTTTTTCGCCGCTCAAACGCCTGCATTGCCGTCCTCCTGTATCTGTCCGCCGGCGCGGAAATACGCCGGGAGTCTGGTGTCGGCGCATCAGCGCGCACGATTGTATTTTTGATTATAGCATACCCGCAATCGGAATGCAAAACATAACCCGCTTGCTTTTTGATGCATGGCAAGATAAAATATAGGAAATATCACAAATTTATGTTGGTATGCTCCGCACGGAATATCCATATGTACTGATTACAGCCTGAGCACTTCCTCATAAGGAAGCTCAGCAGGAGGAATGAATGATGCAAGAGATCATTAACGCATACTTTGACTCGCCGGAAAAGGAGGCGGAGCTTATCGCGGCCATCTCCCGTCTGGTTCGCATTCCCAGCGTCAAGGGCAGGACGATGCCGGGCATCCCGTTTGGGAACGGCCCGCTGAGATGCCTGGAGGAAGCACTGACCCTGGCCTCGGAGATGGGCTTTTCCACCCAGAATTATGATCATTATGTCGGCCTGGTAGATTTCAATGACAAGGAGACCAAGCTCCATATTCTAGGACATCTGGACGTGGTAGGCGAGGGCAACGGCTGGACCGTCACCGAACCCTTTACCCCGCTTCTAAAAGACGGAATGCTCTACGGCCGTGGAACGGATGACGACAAGGGACCCACCGTGGCCGCTTTGTTCGCCATGAAGGCGGTGAAAGACCTGGGAGTGCCACTGAAGCATAATGTCCGGCTGATTTTCGGCACGGACGAGGAGAGCGGCTCCGACGACATCGCGTATTATTATCAGCGGGAGCCTTACGCCCCCTGTACCTTCACACCCGACGCCGATTTCCCTGTGATCAATATTGAAAAAGGCAGCTATAAGCCCACCATCACCGGCACATGGGAGCAGAGCGAAACCCTCCCCCGCGTTACCGCCCTCAGCGGCGGATACCGCATTAACGTGGTTCCGCCGGAAGCGGAAGCCTCCGTGGAGGGGATATCCGCCGAACGAGTCTCAAAAGTTCTGAGCCTTGTGGGGAAGGAAACCGGGGTAACCTTTGTTGTCGCCGCCACGGACACAGGAATCCAGATTCATGCCTGCGGCGTGGGCGGCCATGCCGCGGAGCCGGAAAAGGCAAATAACGCCCTCACCGCCATGCTGACTCTGCTGTCCAGGCTCCCCCTGGCGGACTGCGGCAGCACAAGGGCTGTCGCGTCTCTCACAAAGCTCTTCCCCCACGGCGATTATCACGGTGCCGCACTGGGCGTGGCCCAGTCAGATGAGCAGTCCGGCGCCCTCACCCTCTCCCTGAATCTGCTTGAGCTGAACGAGACGGGCTTCGAGTGCTATTTCGACGCCAGAACGCCCCTTTGCGCCAACGACTCCAATTGCCGGCAGGTCGCGGAGGCCGCCTTCGCGGCTCATGACTTCTCCTTCTCCGGGGAAATGGGCGCGCCCCACTGTACGCCCACGGACTCCGACTTTGTGCAGACGCTGCTGCGCTGCTACAAGCAATACACCTCCGACACACAGGCGGTTCCCCTTGCCACCGGCGGAGGCACTTATGTGCATGATATCCCCGGCGGCGTCGCCTTCGGATGCAGTATGCCCGGCTTCGTCTCCAACCTCCACGGTCCCGACGAACGGGTACGGATTGCTGATTTGATCACCTCCTGCAAAATTTTCACCCAGACGATCATTGAGCTGTGCGGTTAGCCTTCTCCGCCCCGTCTTGAGCCCGCACTGCCTTATTTACAAAAAATTCACCCATGACCGCTTTTTAAGGTTATAATTAAACCACAGAAACATATTAAAAAAGGAGGCTATTCCATGCCCCGTAAAGTTTTGATCGTTGAAGACGACACCAATATCGCCGAACTGCTTCACCTCTACCTGGAAAAGGAAGGTTTTGAAACCTGCGTCGCCAACACCGGCGGCAAGGGTCTGGAGCTGTATCGCTCCTTTCAGCCCGACCTGGTGCTGCTTGACGTGATGCTTCCGGTGATGGACGGGTGGACGGTCTGCAAAAAGATTCGGGAAGCGGATAAGACTCCGATTATTATGCTCACCGCCAAGGGCGAGACCACCGACAAGGTTTCCGGCCTGGAGATGGGCGCGGACGACTATATTGTAAAGCCCTTTGAGATGAAGGAGGTTTTGGCGCGTATCCATGCCGTGCTCCGCCGCTTCGGCGCTGAAGAGTCAGTGGAAAAGAAGCTCTCCTTCGACAAGCTCACCATCAATCTGGACTCCTACGAGCTGCTGGTGGACGGCAAGCGGATCGACACGCCCCCCAAGGAGCTGGAGCTGCTGTATCATCTGGCTTCCTCGCCCAACCGCGTATTCACCCGCAACCAGCTTTTGGATGAAGTCTGGGGCTTTGACTATTTCGGCGACTCCCGCACCGTCGATGTCCATGTGAAGCGCCTGCGCGAAAAGCTGGAGGGAATTTCCGCGAAATGGTGCCTGAAAACCGTCTGGGGTGTCGGTTATAAATTCGAGGTCGCCGCCGCGTGAAAAGCCTGTACGGACGGCAGTTTGCTCTGGTGGCGGGGCTGATTTTGTTCTCCTTCCTTTTGCTGGGTTCCTCCTTCGCCTTTGTCAGCTACCAGTACACCCTAAAGGAGATGCAGGACACCCTGGAGCGCAACACACAGAGCATTGCGGAGCTGGCGGAGGGTCTGGCCGCCAATCAAGGCTCCGCCAATCCCACTCTTGATCTGGCCTCTATTATCAACAGCGAATATTTTAACAGCAAGGTGCTGCCCGCCATTTCTCATATTTCCAACGCGGATATTATCATGTGCTACTCCGATGGAGAAATTTCCTATGATATCAGCAAGGATGGGTTTTCTCATTATTCAGGCAAGGATATTTCGGACGATATACTCTCTCAGACCCTTCAAAACCATTCATTCAAAGGTTTCAGCAATCTCGGAGGGCTATTCAACCAAAATCTTTACGTGGTAGGCCTTCCCCTCACGCTGGAGTACAGCACCATGAACGCCAACGGCACCATCACGCAGAGCATTACCTTTGGCTTCGTGTACGCCTCCGCCGACCTGTCCAGCATCACGGAGCTTTGGCGCTCCATCGCGACGATGTTCTTTATTATCGCCGGCATTGTCATTACAGTCGCGTTTATCCTCACCTCAGTTACCACCGCCCGGCAGATCAGGCCACTGAAGGAAATGGCGGAAGCCGTCAAGCGTTTCGGCCACGGCGAGTTTGAGGTGCGCGTCAATCCCGGGCGGCGAATGGATGAAATCGGTGAATTGGCAGAGGCCTTCAACACCATGGCGGATTCTCTCGCAAAGTCGGAGGCCAAGCGCAGCGAGTTTATCGCCAACGTATCCCACGAACTGAAAACCCCGATGACCACCATCGCGGGCTTTGCCGACGGCATTCTGGACGGCACCATTCCCCCGTCCCAGCAGAGCACATATCTCCAGACGATCTCCTCGGAGACCCGCCGCCTGTCCCGGCTGGTACGCAACATGCTGGATCTCTCCCGTCTTCAGTCCACAGAATCGCTGATCGCGCAGGAACGCTTCAATATCTGCGAGGTACTGGCCCGGGTACTGGTCAGCCTGGAGCCGAAAATTAACGCCAGAAGGCTGGATGTGGACGCGAACATCCCGGAGGACGCCGTCATGGTCTGGGGCGACCCAGACGCCATCACTCAAGTCTGCTATAATCTTCTGGACAACGCCATTAAATTCTCCGAAGAGGGTAGCTGTCTGGGCGTTTCCATCACCCTCAAAGGCGGAAAAACCCACACCTCCATCCGCAACCATGGCGTTACCATACCGCCGGATGAGCTTCCGCTTGTATTCGACCGGTTTCATAAAACAGACCATTCCCGCAGCATTGACCGGGACGGCGTGGGCCTCGGGCTCTATATTGTCAAAACCATTTTAAACAATCATAAGGAAACGATCGTGGCCACCAGCGCGGACGGGAACACGGAGTTTACCTTTACTTTAACGCAGGCATAACAGGAGGCTTTCATGCTCAACCATTATTTTGACAGCCGGCATCCGGCAAGCTGGGACGCCGGCCACGGGCTTTCGCCCCGTGGCACCCGGGGAGCAGCCTGGGCGGTTTATCCAAAAAAACGCGCCCCTGCCGTGGTGATCGGCGTTCTCTCCGCTCTTGTGGTGATCCTTGCCGCCGCACTTCTGTACCTGTTCGTACAGCGCAGTACCGTCTTCATGTTCCCTTTCAGTTCAGGCACCAACGGCAGCGACGACTTTGACAGCTATTATGGCTACTACGATTCCGACACGGAGGAGACGGCGGAGACAACAATTCCCCGCGGGCCTACGACCGACGCGCTGACCCTCACCCTCTCCGAACCTGCCGAAGAGATGACCCTTCAGGAGATTTATCAGAAGGTGATCCCCTCCATCGTCACCATTACAGCGCTCAACGGCGATACCGGCGGCCAGGGCACGGGAATTATCATCAGCGAGGATGGGTATTTGATCACCAATTACCACGTAATCTCCGGCGAAGCAACCGTGACGGTCACGCTGGAGGACGGCAGCACCTATTCCGCCACCCTGGTGGGCAGCGACGCCGAAAGTGATCTGGCTGTTTTAAAAATTGACGCTTCCGGCCTAACTCCCGCTGAATTCGGAGACTCCGACCTTTTGCAGGTGGGTGATGCCGCCATTGCCATCAGCAATCCGCTGGGTGAATCCTTTTATGGCTCCATGAGCGACGGTATCATCTCCTCCGTCAGCCGGGAAGTCAATACGGACGGATATACCATGAACCTCATTCAGCATACCGCCCCCATCAACAGTGGAAGTTCCGGCGGCGCTCTGATTAATAGTTACGGCCAGGTTGTGGGAATTACCAATATGAAAATGTCCTCCAGCTATACCCCCGTCGAAGGAATCGGCTTTGCCATTCCCTCTGCCTGGGTGAAAGAGGTGGTGGATGTCCTTCTGGAAAACGGCTCCATTGTAAACCGTCCCACCATCGGCATCACCTGCTACGATCTGGACGCGGATACCGCGGCGGAACAGGGTCAGGTCGCCGGAATTTACGTCGCCACCGTGAAGGACCGTTCGGACGCCAAGGCACAGGGTCTTGAGGCCGGGGACATCATCGTGGCCGTCAACGGCATCGAGTCCCCGGACATGGAACAGTTGACCTCCATCCGGGATGAGCTGGGCGTCGGCGGACTGCTTAATGTCACGGTGTGGCGCGACGGCTCCTATTATGACATTTCTTTCGCTCTGATGGATCAGTGTGATCTGGATTAGGCTCTGTATGAACCCCGCATCAGCTCTGTTATGACCCTTGCGGGAGCCATTCAGCCATGAATGCGAAGCAATAACGCGCGCCGACTGAATGTCGGCGCGCGTTATATCGTTTATCATGATTCAGAGGATCAGCTCTCCTCTATAATTCCATAGCCGCCGCCGTTACGGCGGTAAACCACGGCGAATACCCCGTCCGCCTCTTCATTGCGAAACGCGAAGAAGGTATGCCCCACCAGATTCATCTGCAAAATCGCTTCCTGCACAGACATGGGCTTGAGCGGGAACCGCTTGGTGCGAATCACGTCAAAATGATCCTCGGAAACGCTTTCCGGCGCAAAGTTGGAAAGTTCAGCTTCATCAACAGTGCGCTCAAAGGCATCCTGACGCAGACGCTTTTCCAGTCTGGTTTTATTTTTGCGGATTCTCCGCTCAATAGAGGACACAGCCGCGTCAATGGAAGCGAACATATCCGAGGTGGACTCCGAGACGCGAATAATGGTGCCGCCGGAGCGAACGGTAACCTCAGCGCGGTTCTGGTCTTTCTCCACGCTGAATACAATAGAGGCCTCGGCGTCCGACTTGAAATAGCGGTCCAGCTTTCCAACCTTTTTTTCAGCATAAGCGTGCACAGAATTAGGAAGCGTAACCTTTTTGTCTGTAAATCTAAATTTCATCTGTCTCAACTCCTTGACTTTGTATATGGCGCCTGTTGCAGATGCTCTCAAGGCAGACCCGTGACACCGTGCCGCAGTCCCCGCGCTGTGTTTTTCCAGGGGCAGAGTCGCAGGGAGATCGGCCTGTATCACACAGCTGCCTTGCGGTTATTATACCACGCCTTGTACAAAATGTCACAGGGTTTTTTCAGCATGTCTCGTTACATGGCAGCCCAAATTCACCACGCAGGGCAGCCCGGCAATGTGGGTCGCATGGGGCAGAATACAGACTGAAAGAGCTGTGGTTCGTCCGCCGAGCCCCTGAGGCCCAATACCAAGCCCGTTGATCCGCTCCAGCACCCGCTGCTCCATTTGCGCGTAATATCCATCCGGATTGCTTTCGTTCATCGGGCGGAGCAGTGCCTTTTTCGCCAGCAGCGCCGCCAGCTCGGATGTACCGCCCAGTCCCACACCCACTACCACGGGCGGGCAGGGATTGGAGCCAGCCTCCGACACGCACCCCACAATAAAATCCTCGATATTCTGTTGGGTCGCGGAGGGATTAAACATCTTCATCCGGGTCATATTTTCACTTCCAAAGCCCTTGGGCGCGAGAATGAGCTTAAGTCCGTCCCCTGAAACCAGGCGCAGATGGAGCACCGCCGGGGTGTTGCTGTTGGTGTTCACGCGACGCAAGGGATCCTCCACGATGGACAGGCGAAGATGCCCCTGCGTGTAACCTCTGGCGACCCCTTCATTGACCGCGTCCTCCAGAAGTCCTCCCGTAATCCGCGCGTCCTGCCCCAGCTCCGCAAACACCACCGCCATCCCCGTGTCCTGGCAGATCGGCAGGCGTTTGGCCTGCGCGAACATGAAATTTTCTTTCACGTCCTCTAAAATGGCTTTGCCCACCGGAGACGGCTCCGCCGCCGCCGCGGACGCGATGGCGGATTGGAGATCGACAGGGAGCCTGCAGTTTGCCTCAATGCATAAATCATGCAGCGCCGTTACAATCGCTTCATATGTGATTTCGCGCATAAGGCACCTTCTTCCTTACAATTTTTTTGTCAACATTCCACATTCGACATTCTTTTCGGTTGACATCTTTGCATCAATATGTTAAATTATACCTGTGGCTCACCGAATTGGAATTCCTTTTTTGAACGGTTTCCATTCGGCCTCATTCCATTCTCCCGCGCACACATGCTTGGACGCTTTCCTAGTATTAGGAGGGCGTCTTTTTTTACCCTGATTCCCTGGCCAAGGTACAGGAACAAGAGCAGGCAGAAATTTCTGCCTGCTCTATGTATCTCGCTTTTACTATTTCTTGCCGCGGCGGGAATTACGCTTATCTACAAAATGAAGGTCGGAGAGCTTGCTGTCAGACGCCGCCATAAACTTCTTCAGGCGATCCTCAAAATCCTGCGGCTCCTTATTTTCCATCGGACGGGACATCCCGCCTCCCGAACGGACTCCGCCTTGCCTGGGCGCGCCTCCACCCTGCCGGGGTGCGCCTGCGGGGCGCGATGCGTTCCCGCTGGGCCGGAATCCGCCATTGTCCTGCCGGTGAGGCTGCTCCGCCGCCTTCTTGATGGAGAGGTTGATCCTGCCCTGGTCATCGATTCCGATGACCTTCACCTTAACCTCTTGTCCTTCCGCGAGATGATCCTTCACGCTGTTGACATAGGAAAAGGCAATCTCCGAAATGTGCACCAATCCGGATCTGCCCTCGGGCAGACTGACGAATGCACCAAAATTTGTGATTCCTGTCACTTTTCCTTCCAGAATCGAACCTACTCCAAACTCCATACTAACCGAAATATCCTCCTTAATTTTGAAACAGAAACCTGGCTGCATGGCCGCACACATCATACCTTAGTTATCGCTGTCATAAAAAACGATTTCTCCGGGTTCTACCAGTCCCAGCTTCTCACGGGCAATGGCCTGAATCCGCTCCGGGTCACTGCTGTTTTCAATGCTGTCGCTTAGCTCTGCGTTGACGCGGGTTTGCTCTTCCACCTGATTGGCCGCTTCTTCTTGTTCCTGTTTCAACTGCTGTACTTGACTGCGCAGCCCGAGCAGCGTGGTTGTCAGGAAGATAAACAGCGTGACGATGACTATCTTTGTGACCATTCCGGCTTTTTTGAACTTCATTGGCTGTCTTCCCTCCCGCTCTGGCTGATCTTCGCTTCTCGGCTTCCCTCATTTCTTCGGGTATCTGCTTTATTTTATACCATTTCCTACGATAATGAAAGTCATTTTTTATTTTTTTATTAAAATTTTTCAAGAGACGAAACATTAAAAGAACCGGATAGCACAATGTTTTCCATAAAAACACAAAAAGATCGAACAGCCAAGTGCCAAATCTGCGCACCCACCGGCTGAACACGAAAAAATAGAGTGCTCCGCCAAGCCCTGTCGCGGCCACCGCAAAGATGCGCACCTCGCCCCCGGTGACCGCAATGGCGAACACAAACAGCGCTGCCGTCACAAGCAGCCAAAACAAAAAATCCAGCACTCCCCCCAAAAAGCGCAGGCCGCGGCGGATTCGGAACAGAAAAAAGACATCATAGAGCACACCAATCATGATCCCAAGCGCGGCAGCCTGCCCCATGGCCACCCCTTGCTGTGTGACGGAAATTTCCATATCAGCGGAACAGGTGAGAAAACAGGCCGCCGCCCTTTTCTCTTCCCTCATCCTCGTAAAGCAGCGCTTCCACTGTTCCCGCGACTTTCAAATCTCCGCCCTCCAGGCTCAGCTTTTCAATATGAAGGTCATTCCCCCGCACAATCAGGGTACCGCAGCTGGTGTACATGACGATTTCCGAATCGTCAAAGCGTTCCACCTCCTCTACTCCGGAGACGGAAAGGGCGGCACGCCCTTCTAAAATGATATGATGGGGCGTTTGAGGGCGAGTCGATTTCTCATCGTAGGTCATTTACCATCTCTCCTTTGATATTTGGGGGCACAAAATCCCGCAGCTCTTTCCGTAAACTATATGGGACGAGATGGCTGGATATGCCTGCCGCTTACCGTCGGCGAAAAAAAGCGTTCCCATGGGTGTATTTTCCCGTGGGAACGCTCAAAATGACACTTTGTCTCAATTCCCTTCCGAATGATTTGAGGCTCTTTGACCAACCGGACGGCGCAGTGCTCTCCTCAACGGCTTCATTAAAAACACGGTCACCGCGATTTTCAGCGCGTCTCCGGGCAGAAATACCAGCATACCCTTGGCCACCACCCAAAACGAAACTTCCTTCGCCATGTAAAATTTCATAATCAGATACACATAGGGCGTTCCAATCAGGTAGAGCACCGCGTCTCCCGCCACGCAGGCCAGCGCGCTTCTGACCAGCCCACAGTTACCCTGTGTCAGCTTTCCAATCAGCCATGCCGCGGGAATCAGGCCCAACAGGAACCCAAAGGTGGGCTGGAACACATATCCCAAGCCGCCTCCGTGGGTAAAAAGCGGAATCCCTGCCAGTCCCAGCAGAATGTATACCGCCTGAGAGAGCGCGCCGTATCTCGCGCCAAGCAGTACGCCTGCCAGCGCCGTAAACAGGAACTGCAGGGTGATCGGCACCGTACCCACCGGAATCTGCAAAAACGCGCCTACGGCGGTCAGCGCGGCGAACAGCGCCGCAAACACCAAATCACGGGTATGAAGTCTCATCTTAATCTTCCTCCGATTGTAAACTATTATTTTTATTTGGTTTACAATATCACATTTTTTGTTTATTGTAAACCCTCTATTTTTTGTAGTTGACCATTAATAAACAGTACACTATAATGAATCACATAAAGCGGATCCTTTTTGTTTATTTGCACGGCAGCCGCCGCGCCAGTTGAAAGGAATATCATAATGGGACGTGAAACAATTCTTACCCTGCTGAAAACAGCAGATGGTCAGTATCTCTCCGGAGCGGAAATGAGCCGTGCTCTGGGTATCACACGGGCAGCGGTCTGGAAATCTATTGAAAGCCTCCGGCAGGATGGGTATGAAATTGATTCACTGCCCAATCGCGGTTATCGCCTGCACCATTCTCCCGACCGTTTGAGCGTCGGGGAGTTGGCCTGGCGGCTCTCCGACGGCCCGATTGGGCGGGAGCTGATCTGCCTGGATCAGGTCGATTCCACCAACAGTGAACTGAAGCGGCGCGCCGCGGAAGGGGCGCAGGAGGGTCTTGTCGTTCTTGCCGACCAACAGACCGGAGGTCGGGGACGGCTGGGGCGCAGTTTTTCTTCCCCTGAGGGAAAAGGACTCTACCTGTCTGCCCTATTGAGTCCGGCCCTGCCGCCGTCCGATGTGGTTAATCTCACTGCGTGGGTGGCAGTGGCTGTCTGCGACGCAATTGAGCGTGCGGCTGGTGTGCGTCCCGGCATTAAGTGGACCAATGATATAATTTTAAATCAAAAAAAGCTTTGTGGTATTTTAACAGAGATGAGCATGGAGGCGGAGAGCGACACGCTTCAGTATGTGGTCGCCGGGATCGGCATCAATGTCTCTCAGGATGAATCTGATTTTGGCGACCTTACCTCCGTTGCCACATCGCTGAAACTGGGAACGGGGCTATCCGTCCCCCGGGCGGAGCTGGCCGCGGCGGTCATCAATGCGCTCAATGAGATGTATCAGGACTTCCCCCGCAATAAGGCGGCTTATTTAAGCCGGTACCGTACAGACTGTCTGTCCGTGGGCCGGGAGGTACGGCTTTTGCGCGGCAATCATTCGGAACCTGTTTTTGCGCAGTCTGTTGACGACGACTTTCGCCTGGTGGTGCGTTACCCCGACGGCAGGCTGGAAACGGTTTCGGCTGGTGAGGTGTCCGTCCGTGGCTTGCTGGGCTATATCTAAAGGGCTACGGATTCCATTACGATAGAACAATTCTTTTTCGAAAATGTGGCTTTTCCAATTTCATTTTGACAGGTGTCTTGACAATACCCAATCGTCTGTTATAATAGTCTCAACACATGTCAAGACACCTATACAATTGGAGGAACTACATATGAATCGAAGCCGCAGCGTTTATCGTCTGGTTCTGGCCGCCCTGCTGGTCGCCATCGGAATCATGATCCCCATGACCTTTCCAAAGCTTATCATCCCGCCCATGTCCTTTACACTGGCCTCCCATGTGGCCATATTTCTTGCCATGTTCATTTCACCCTCCGTTGCCGTGATTGTATCCCTCGGTACAACCGTGGGCTTTGTGTTCAGCGGTCTGCCCATCGATGTGTGGTGCCGCGCCCTGAGTCACGTGGTATGGGCCTTCGCAGGGGCTCTGTGGCTGCAAAAGCATCCCGACACACTCACAAAACCTTTGAGCAGCACTCTTTTCTGCCTGATTATCGCGGTGGTACACGGCGCGCTGGAGCTTTTGGTCATTGTCAGCCTCTACTTCGGCGGACTGAGCTCCATGACGGAGAAAATAACCAATGCCGGCTTCCTGTTTGTGTTTTTCCTTGTCTTCGCTGGCTCTGTCGTCCACAGCAGCATCGATTATATTCTGGCAAATCTTGTTTGGGTTCCGTTGCGGAAAGTAAAGACATTTTCGCAAATTGCATCGGCAAAGTAACCAGACTTTCAAGGAAAGCCCCCTCCGGCAGAATACCGGAGGGGGCTTTCCTGATTTATGAGGGATTTCCATCTTGTGCTTGAGCACAAAAATGACAGATTTCAGATATACCCTTGCATTTCAATACTTTTTTGAAAGAAACGCTTCACCCAAAAAATGAAAAACCCAATTCTCTCCTCCTATTTTGCGGGTTTTTTCCGTGTCGAAAAATTGATGCATCAAAAAACCGCAAGAGAAAATGAAACTCTCCCTTGACATATCTTCAAAAATGAATTATGATATGCTCATACTTCCGGAAGAAGACAGCAATAAAAATGAAGGCTCATCAAGTGAATAAATTAGCAACGGAGCTATCATCGCAATGCATCATTTATGTATTGCTTTGTTGCTTCGTTCATTTTTTGATAAGGAGTGAGGAGAATGGATCACGGAGATGTTGCATGGATGTTAACATCCTCGGCGCTGGTTTTCATTATGACACCTGGACTTGCATTTTTCTACGGCGGCATGGTGAAACGGAAGAATGTTGTAAACACGATTATGATGTCGGCAGTACTTATGGGCACCGCTTCTATCCTTTGGGTACTGATTGGTTTCTCTCTGTCCTTCAGCGGCGACGTTGGCGGAATTTTCGGAAATCTGAATTGGTTTGGTCTGAATTTCGACTCCCTGACAGACTCCACCCTTGCGTATCCCAATACCCTGGCTTTTGCCATCTTCCAGATGATGTTCGCCATCATCACACCGGCATTGATTACGGGTGCGATCGCTGAGAGAATGAAGTTTTCTTCCCTTGTGATCTTTACCACCATCTGGTCCATTATTGTGTATTATCCTCTGGCTCACATGGTCTGGGGCGGCGGCTTCCTGTATCAGCTCGGCGCCGTTGACTTTGCCGGCGGCAATGTCGTACATATCAGCTCCGGTGTCAGTGCCCTTGTCCTGTCCATCGTGCTGGGCAAACGCAAAAATTTTGGCAAAGCGTCTTATCATCCCCACAATGCCCCCTTTGTCTTTTTGGGTGCCGCGCTGCTCTGGTTCGGCTGGTTCGGCTTTAACGGCGGCAGCGCCTGTGCTGCCAACGAGCTGGCAATCCACGCCTTTATGACCACCAATACCGCTGCGGCTGCGGCAATGCTCTCCTGGCTCCTGATCGAAGTGGCCAAAAACGGCAAGCCCACGCTGGTGGGTGCTTCCACCGGCATGGTTATTGGTCTGGTTGCCATTACGCCGGGTGCCGGCTTTGTACCCATATGGGCTTCCATCATCATCGGCGCTCTGGTCAGCCCCATCTGCTACTTCTTCATCAGTGTCGTAAAGCCGAAATTCGGATATGACGATGCCCTCGACGTGTTTGGCTGCCACGGCATCGGCGGTATGTGGGGCGGAATCGCAACCGGCCTGTTTGCAAAGTCTTCCATCAACTCCGCCGCTCAATGGGACGGCTTGGTTTTCGGTGATGCAAACTTATTTGTACGCCAGTTGGCCGCAATCGGCGTTACAATTGTCGTCGCCGTTGTGGGCACTCTCATTGCCGCCGGTATTGCTTCTCTCATCACGAAAGGAATTAAAGTTTCCAAGAAGGATGAGGAGCTTGGTCTTGACCGTTCCGAGCACGGTGAGTCCGGTTACCCCGCATTCAACGGTATGGACTAATTTGAACGGAAAAGGGGTTAAAGAATGAAAAAGATTGAAGCCTATATTCGGCCCGAGAAGCTGGAGGAAATCAAGGAAATTCTTGAATCACTCCATCTGAATGGTCTGAGCATCATGCAGGTCATGGGCTGCGGCAACCAGAAGGGCTGGAAGGAATATGTCCGTGGTTCCGAAGTGGAATATAATTTTCTCCACAAAATCAAAATTGAAATGTTTGTTTTGGATGAACAGGTGGACGCTGTCGTTACGAGCATTTTAGACAAAGCTTATACCGGCGAGTGCGGCGACGGAAAAATCTTTATCTCTGACATTGGAGACGCCATTCGTATCCGCACCAAGGAACGCGGAGACGCGGCTGTAAGGTAAATTTTTTGTTCATCTAAGTAAAAAAGGGCCTCCTGCCACGGCAGGAGGCCCTTTTTCCAATTGAAGAACCTTTATTTGATGTTGAAAAAAGCTTTCTTGCCCGGATATTGCGCCACGCTTCCAAGCTCCTCTTCAATACGAAGCAGCTGGTTATACTTGGCCACCCGATCCGTCCGCGAGGGAGCGCCGGTCTTAATCTGTCCGGCATTCACAGCAACCGCGATGTCCGCGATGGTGGTGTCCTCCGTTTCGCCAGAGCGATGGGACACCACTGCGGTATAACCCGCCCGGTTCGCCATCTGAATGGCATCCAGCGTTTCCGTCAGCGTACCGATCTGATTGACCTTAATCAGGATGGAGTTGCCCACGCCCCGTTCAATGCCGGTTTTCAGCCTATCCACATTGGTGACAAAGAGATCGTCGCCCACCAGCTGAATTTTTTCACCCAACGCCTTGGTCAGCATGGTCCATCCTTCCCAGTCGTTTTCTCCCATTCCATCCTCCAGAGATATAATGGGATACTTAGCTGCAAAGCTTTTCCACATATTGACCAGCTGCTGCCGCGTCATCGTTTTTTTGGCTTTGGGTAAATCATAGCAGCCGGTCGCCTCGTTGTACCACTCGGAGCTCGCCGCGTCCATGGCGATCATAAAATCTGCGCCCGGCTGATAGCCTGCCTTCTCAATGGCCTCTACAATCAGCTTCAGGGCATCCTCATCCCTTTTCAGATTGGGCGCGAAACCGCCCTCATCACCTACCGCGGTAGAACCGCCCTGGCCGTTGATGACTTTTTTCAGCGCGTGGAACACTTCCGCGCACATGCGCAGCGCTTCCCGGAAGGAGGGTGCCCCCACGGGCATAATCATGAACTCCTGGATATCCACATTATTAGAGGCGTGAGCGCCGCCGTTTAAGATATTCATCATAGGCACAGGCAGTGTTTTTGCGTTGACGCCGCCAATATAGCTATATAGGGACAGGCCAAGGCTCTCTGCCGCGGCTTTGGCGCAGGCCAGAGACGCCCCCAGAATTGCGTTGGCTCCCAGACGGGATTTATTGGCGGTTCCGTCCAGATCAATCAGAACCTTGTCAATTTCCGTCTGGTCAAGAACATTTAATCCCACAAGGGCATCCGCGATTTCGGTGTTGACATACTTCACGGCGTTCTCCACGCCTTTGCCTAGATAACGGCTCTGGTCGCCGTCCCGCAGCTCGCACGCCTCATAGATGCCAGTGGATGCACCAGAGGGCACCGCGGCCCGACCCACTGTTCCGTCATCCAGATAGACCTCCACCTCTACGGTGGGATTTCCTCTGGAGTCCAGGATTTCCCGTCCCAAAACATCTAAAATTTCAACAATTTGCTTCATTTCCAGTCTCCTTCACTTGTAGTAATCCTCTCATATCTCATAGATTGCTCACGCACATCTATCATTACACTCGTTATGAGTTCCTGTCGCAATCCCGCCAGCGGTGCGCCAAATCAGCATCCGTTCAATATGCTCTTTCCGCACCTGTCAATTGATATAGCGGCAAACCCGCCTTCGTGGGTTGCCATCATATAATCAGCGTTTTTCCGTCCATTTCCTTCGGTGTTTCCAATCCCATCAGATCCAGCATGGTAGGCGCAATATCAGCAAGCCTCCCATCGCGGAGGCTGACCTGTGCTCCGACAATATAAAAGGGAACCGGATTTGTGGTGTGGGCAGTAAATGGCGATCCGTCCGCTTCCTTCATTTGCTCCGCGTTGCCGTGATCAGCCGTGATCAGCGTAATCCCTCCCATTTCCGTGGTGGCTTTCACAACCTCTCCCACAGAATGGTCCACGGTCTCCACAGCCCGCACCGCAGCCGCCTCCACGCCTGTATGACCAACCATGTCGCAGTTAGCGAAATTCAGGATAATCACATCATAGGCGCCGCTCTTAATGCGCTCCACCGCTTCTTCAGTCACTTTGTGAGCACTCATTTCGGGCATCAAGTCATAGGTTGCCACCTTGGGAGAGGGAATCAGCACCCGGTCCTCTCCGGGAAACACCGCCTCGGTTCCGCCGTTGAAAAAGAATGTCACGTGGGCGTATTTTTCCGTCTCCGCAATGCGCAGCTGTGTCAGCCCCAACCGGCTGATATACTCTCCGAAAATATTATTGAGCTTATTGCGCGGATACGCAACTGTGACATTGGGCATTTCAGCGTCATACTCCGTGGTGCAGACAAAATGAACCGGAAGAAAGCCGTTCTTCCGCTCCACCTTTGTAAACATCTCATCCACAAAGCAGCGGGTAATCTCCCGGGCGCGGTCAGGGCGAAAATTGAAGCAGATCACCGAGTCCCCGGCCTGAATCACTCCGTTGGGGTCGCAGATAATAGGCTCCACAAATTCATCGGTCACCCCGGCGTCATAAGAGTCCTGCACTGCTTTTACCGCGTCCTCCGCTGGGCGTCCCTCGCCCAGTACCATCGCGTCATAGGCACGCTGAACCCGCTCCCATCTGGAATCCCGGTCCATGGCATAGTAACGCCCTGTGACCGTGGCCAGCACGGCGCCAGTTTTTTGACATTCCTTCAGACAATCGGCCACAAAGCGCTTTCCCGAGGTAGGCGACACGTCGCGCCCATCCAGAAAAGCATGCACATAGATCGGTGAAACGCCCTGTGCCGCCGCCATTTTGAGAAGCGCGGAGAGATGAGCCACATGACTGTGTACGCCGCCGTCGGACAAAAGCCCTATCAGGTGAAGAACGCTTCCCTGCACCTTGCAGGCCTCCATCGCCTCCAGATAAGCGGCGTTGTTGAAAAATGAACCGTCCTCAATAGCACAGCTAATGCGGGGCAGATCCTGAAAGACCACACGCCCCGCACCGATATTTGTATGGCCCACCTCACTGTTTCCGATTTGACCTTCCGGTAATCCAACATCCAATCCCGAAGCTGAAAGCCTGCAACCTGGCGCTTCTCCGAAAATACGATTCAAATTAGGGCAGTGTGCCTCCGCAATCGCGTTTCCGTCGGTTTCATCCCGCAGACCAAATCCATCCATGATAATAAGCGTTGTGGGTGTTTTCATGAAATTACTCCTGCATGCAATATTCTATCCAGATACCGCCCCCGCGACCGGTCAGGCCGCCGGGAGCGGCTTGTACGTCATTCCTGATTCGCCGCATTGATGATTTCCATCAGCTCAGCGGGCTTCAGGGAAGCTCCGCCGATCAGTCCTCCATCCACATCCAGCTGGGCCAAAAGCTCATAGGCGTTTTTGGCGTTCATGGAACCTCCATATTGAATGGTAACGGAACGGGCGACGCGGGCGCCGTGGAGCTTGCGGATCACGGTGCGAATGTTCTCGCAGACCTCCTCTGCCTGTTCCGCCGTGGCGGTTTTTCCCGTTCCAATCGCCCAAATGGGTTCATAGGCGATGATGATGCGGCGCATCTGGTCGCTGGCCACTCCCGCAAGAGCGCACTTGACCTGGTAGGAGATATATTCCATCGTCCCCCCCAGCTCCCGCTGCTCCAGTGTCTCGCCAACGCAGATAATAGGCTTCAGTCCGGTCTCGAGGGCGGCGTGCACCTTTTTATTGACGGTGACGTCGGTTTCGTTATAATACTGGCGGCGTTCGCTGTGCCCGATGATGACATACTTCACACCGATTTCCTTTAGCATTTCCGCCGAAATCTCGCCGGTATATGCGCCGTTGGATTCAAAATGGAGGTTTTGCGCGCCGATAACCACTCGGGTATCCTTAAACAGCCTGATGGCAGCGGGAATATCCACATAAGGTACACAGAGCACCACATCGCACCATTTATGTTTTCCCAGCATGGGCTTTAAGGTTTCCGCAAAGGCTTTTGTCTCGCTGAGAGTCATGTTCATTTTCCAGTTGCCCGCGATGACGGTTTTTCTGTACTTGCGATTCATCTTGAGATCAAACCTTTCTTTTCAAATTGAGGGAACACTGCGCACCCTCCACTCCAACTGATTATCGATCCATAAGACAAGCGATACCCGGCAGCTCCAGCCCTTCCAGGAATTCCAGCGAGGCTCCGCCCCCCGTGGAAATGTGGGTCATTCTGTCCGCAAACCCCAGCTGCTCCACCGCGGCGGCGGAATCTCCCCCACCGACAATGGTAATGGCGTTGCTCTCCGCCATTGCACGGGCAATGGCACGGGTTCCCTCCGCGAATTGAGGAAACTCAAAAACGCCCATCGGCCCGTTCCAGATCACGGTTCCGGCATGGCGAATTGCCTCGGAAAAGAGCGCGATGGTCTTTTGCCCGATGTCCAGACCCATCAGAGCGTCATCCATACCGCCCTCCACCGGAATGGGAACCGCGTCCGGTGAAAATTCGGTGGCCGCCAGATTGTCCAGAGGAATGAGAAGCTGCGTACCCTTGTCCCTGGCCTTACTGATCATATCCCGGGCATAGTCCAGCTTATCCTCCTCGCAGAGGGACTTTCCGATGCTCTGTCCCATGGCTTTCATAAAGGTATAAGTCATACCTCCGCCGATGATCACGGTATCCGCGATGTCCAACAGATGATTAATTACGCCGATCTTATCTGAAACCTTTGACCCGCCCAGGATCGCAACCAGAGGGCGGTGAGGCGCGTTTAACGCTTTTCCCATGACGGAAAGCTCCTTTTCCAGCAGGAGCCCCGCCACGGCAGGCAGGTATTGAGCAATTCCCGCCGTGGATGCATGCGCCCGATGGACGGTGCCGAATGAGTCGGATACGAAGAGATCCGCCATATCGGCCAGCGCCTTGGCAAAGGCAGGGTCATTTTGTTCTTCCTCAGGATGGTAGCGAAGATTTTCCAGCAGCAGCACCTCGCCAGGCTTGAGCGCGGCGGCCTTGCTCTTTGCATCCTCCCCGATCACATCCCGGGCCATTTCAACAGGACGCTTCAGCAAAGCAGACAGGTGCCGCGCCACAGGCGCGAGGGAAAGCTCTGGCTTCCACTCTCCTTTTGGGCGCCCCATGTGAGAGCAGGCAATCACCGCAGCGCCCTCCTCAATGAGGTAATGGATGGTGGGCAGCGCGGAAGAGATACGCTTGTCATCCGCAATTTCACCGGTCTTACCGTTCATGGGGATATTAAAATCGCAGCGCAGCAGCACCTTCTTTCCCTTTACATCGATGTCTCGCACCGTCTTTTTCTTATAATTCACAAATTTGACTCCTTTCACGACATAGAGGCTCCTTTGCCCGCTATGCCTTCATCGCCCCTTCTCCCATTAGGTGGGGAAACCCTTGCTGCCGCAACGCTTCGTAAGTAATAATCGCGACAGAATTGGCGAGGTTCAGACTGCGGGCATCCTCTCGCATGGGAATGCGAATACAGCGTTCCACATGCTCAAAGCGAAAATATTCCGGTAATCCCGCTGTTTCCTTTCCGAAAAAAAGGTAACAGTCATCACGGAACACAGCTTCGTGATAGGAGTAGGGTGCTTTTGTGGTGGCAAGCCATAAATCAGGCTTGGGATGCTTCATAAAAAAATCGTCTAGATGATCATAAACAGATATGTCCACCATGCTCCAGTAATCCAGACCCGCCCGTCTAACCGCCTTATCGCTGATGTCAAAGCCCAGCGGCCGGATCAGATGGAGCCGGCTCCTGGTCGCGGCACAGGTGCGTGCTATATTACCGGTATTCATTGGAATCTCCGGTTCCACTAATACAATGTTAACCACACGTGCGCTCCTTCTTGCTAGAACATGACATATGGTATATTGTAACCCCGTTCTTTCCCTTTTTCAATATTAAAAGGGCAAAATGATGAAATTAATTGCGCTTTTTTTGCCTAATGGACAGATTTCCTCCTCTGTGATATGATAATAAACAGCAATCTGCCAAATCCCTTTTCGGCATAAGCCTTCATAGCTTAAAAAACACGATTATTTTTTTCAGTTAGCATAACCAGAAAACAGGAAGGACAGTCATCATGGAACAGAACTTCAAAAATCTGCGTATTGTGGTCAAGGTCGGAACCTCGACCCTGACCCGGGAGGACGGGGCTCTGAATTTGCGGAGCATCGACCATCTGGCCCGGGTTCTCTCCGACCTTCACGGCATGGGCCACGAGATCATTCTGGTCTCCTCCGGCGCCATCGCCATCGGAGCCGGAAAGCTCAGAATGCCGGGACGGCCAACCGAGCTTCGGATCAAGCAGGCCGCCGCCGCGGTTGGACAATGTGAAATGATGCATATTTACGATAAATTTTTTGGAGAATACGGGCACACTGTGGCTCAAATTCTGCTTTCGGGAGAGGACGTAGCTCACAAGCGCCGGGCTTCCCATCTCTCCGGCACCTTCTCCGCCCTGCTGGAGCTGAAATGCATTCCCATTGTCAATGAAAACGATTCGGTATCCTCTGCCGAAATTGAAACCGGCAGGGAAAAGATTCTGGGAGACAACGACACCCTCTCCGCCATTGTCGCCCGCCTCTGCGGTGCCGACCTTCTGGTTCTGCTGTCCGATATCGACGGACTCTACGACAGCGATCCCAGAAAAAACCCCGATGCGCACCTGATCCCTCATGTCTCCGAGCTGACGCCGGAAATTTACGGGCTGGCAGGAGGCGCCGGCAGCAGCTGGGGTACCGGCGGAATGTCCACCAAGCTCGCCGCCGCTTCGGTGGCCCTGACAAACGGCTTTGACATGGTCATTACCAACGGCGCGCGTATGGAGGATCTCTACGACATCGCCCTGGGCAAAAGCATCGGTACCCGATTTTCCAAAACCCATTGACCGTCGGATGATATTCTATGATATGCAACCTGATGTACATTGCAGCTTACATTTGAAAGGAGCGAACAGCCATGACCGTATTGGAACAACAGGGGCTTGCCGCAAAGCAGGCCGCCCGCGCGCTCTCCATCGCGGGCACCACTCAGAAAAATGCCGCGCTGGCCGCAATCGCCGAGGGGCTGCTGTCCCATCAGGACGACATTCTCACCGCCAACGCGTCGGATTTGGAGCGCGGCAGGCAGGCCGGTTTGACCCCCGCCCTGCTGGATCGTCTCGCGCTCTCCTCTGAGCGCGTCGCGGGAATTGTGGAGGGAGTCCGCCAGGTGGCAGCCCTTCCCGACCCCATTGGAGAGGTCATTAAGATGACCACCCGCCCCAACGGACTGACCATCGGTAAAAAAAGGGTGCCGCTGGGCGTCATTGGCATCATCTACGAGGCTCGTCCCAACGTCACCGTCGACGCGGCAATTCTCTGCCTGAAATCAGGCAACGCCACAATACTTCGCGGCGGCAAGGAAGCCATTGCCACCAACACCGCTTTGGCGGAGATCATGAGAGCCGCGCTGGTTTCCGCCGGCCTGCCCGCGGACTGTGTATGCCTTGTGGCGGACACCAGCCGGGAGAGTGCCACAGAGCTCATGGCGCTGACACAATATCTAGATGTGCTGATTCCCAGAGGCGGCGCGGGACTCATCCGCTCCGTGGTGGAGTACGCGAAGGTACCCGTGATTGAAACCGGTACCGGCATCTGCCATATTTATGTGGACAGCGAGGCCGATCTGGACATGGCGGCAGATATCCTTTACAACGCCAAATGCTCCCGTCCCTCCGTCTGCAATGCCGCCGAGTGCGTCCTGGTCAACCGGGCGGTAGCCTCTGCGTTTCTACCTAAGGCCGCGGCTCTGTTAAGGCAAAAGAATACACAGCTGCGCTGCGACCCGGAAGCGCTGGCGCTGCTGGGCGAGAGCGGTGTTGCGGCCTCCGACGCCGACTGGGACACGGAATTCGGCGACTATATCCTGGCCGTGAAGCTGGTAAACGATGTTGACGAGGCCATGGAGTTCATCGCACTCCACGGAACCGGGCATTCGGAATGTATTGTCAGCCAAAATTACTTTACGGTACAGCGCTTTCTCAACGAGGTGGACGCTGCCGCCGTCTACGCCAACGCCTCCACCCGCTTCACCGACGGCTTCGAATTCGGTCTCGGGGCAGAAATCGGAATTTCCACCCAAAAAATCCACGCCCGCGGGCCTATGGGTCTGGAAGAGCTGACTTCCTCCAAATTTATCGTCTACGGTACCGGTCAGGTGCGATGACAGACAAACTGAAATGCGCTCACACATTCTTAACTGGGATGTGTGAGCGCGTTTTTTGATTACTCCAGCTCCTCGTGCATGGCCTTGGCCGCCGCGACAGCCTTCTCCTGGGCGGCCGGAGCCGCCTCCTCATAGCGGGCAAAGCGGAAGGTAAATGTGCCCCTTGACTGGGTCAGGGAGCGCAGATCAATGGCATAGGCCATCATTTCCGCCATGGGAACCTCCGCCTCAATCACCTGCTCCCCCTCTTCGTTGGGGCTCATGCCCATCACCCTGCCCCGGCGCTTGTTCAGATCACCCATCACATCGCCGGTATAGCTGTCCGGAATGGTGACGGTGAGCGCGCCGATGGGCTCCAGCAGAATAGGCGACGCTTGGGCTAGCCCAGCCTTATAGGCAAGCTGAGCGGCGGTTTTAAAGGCCATTTCCGAGGAATCCACCGGATGGTAGGAACCGTCCACCAGGGTAGCCTTCAGATATACCATGGGATAACCCGCCAGAATACCGTGGGAAATCGAGTCCCGCAGCCCTTTTTCCACCGCGGGGAAGTAGTTCTTGGGTACCGCGCCGCCGAACACGCTCTCACGGAATTCCAGCTCCTCCTGCTCCCCTGGTTCAAACTCAATCCAGACATCTCCAAACTGGCCGTGTCCGCCGGACTGTTTTTTGTGGCGACCCTGTACCTTCACTTTTTTGCGGATTTTTTCCCGGTAGGCCACCCGAGGAGTATCCGTCTGTACTTCCACGCCAAACCGGGATTTCAGACGTGACGACAGCACATCCAGCTGCATATCGCCCACCCCCACCAGCACCATCTGGTGAGTCTCCTGATTGTTGATCACCCGAAAGGTCGGATCCTCCTCTGACAAGCGTGTCAGACCCGCCGCGATTTTATCCTCCTGCCCCTTCACCTTAGGCAAAACCGCCATGGAGAAGTTAGGCTCTGGAAACCGGATGCCGCTGAGCTTTACGATCTTGCGCGGATCGCAGAGCGTGTCTCCGGTTTTGACTTTTTCGAGCTTTGCCGCGGCGCCGATGTCTCCGCAGGTCAGCTCTTTGACTTCCTCGGTCTTTTTTCCTCTGACATGGTACAGCCGTCCAAGCTTTTCACTTATGCCTGTGGTTGCGTTAATCAGCTGCATATCCGGAGTCAGCGTGCCGGAGAGTACCTTTAAAAAACTGTATTTTCCATACTGATCGGATTGTGTTTTAAAGGCGAAGGCGCAGGGCGCCGCCCCGGGCGATACCACAAATTCAACCGGATTTGCCTCGCTGTCCTCCCCAAGCTGAGACGCGGCCTCCACAGGATTGGGAAACAGATCGATCACGGCGTTTAAGAGAGCCAGATTGCCCATACCGGACGTAGCGCTTCCGCACAGAACAGGCACAAGAGACAGCTCCCGTACGCCCGCCTTTAAGCCCTGAACCATTTCGGAATAGGTAAAGTCCTCTCCCGAAAAATATTTTTCCATAAATTCCTCACTGGTTTCGGCCACCGATTCCTTTAAGGCATCATAAAGCTCGCTTACCACCGGTATTTTATCTTCCGGCACGGGGATTTCCACGCTTTTTCCGTTCTGCATGGCATATGCCCGCTGATGAAGCACATCCACCAGACCGGTCACCTTCTTGCCGCTGTCCCAGATCGGAATGATCAGAGGTGCGATCACTTTTCCAAACGCCTGACGTAGCGCCGCGAAAACCGCGTTGAAGTCACCGTTTTCCTCATCCAGCTTGGACACATACACACATCGCGGAAGCTTATGCTGATTGAGATATTTCCAGCTGCGCTCAGTACCCACGGTCACGCCGTCCTTTGCGGAGCAAACTAAAATTCCGCTCTCAACAACCCGCATGGCCTCCATCACTTCGCCGGTAAAATCAAAATATCCGGGGCAGTCCAGCAGATTAATCCTGCATCCATTGTATTCCAGCGGAGCAATCGCCATGGAGATGGAAATCTGGCGTTTGACCTCCTCCGGATCAAAATCACAGACGGTATTGCCGTCGGCGGTTTTCCCTTGCCGGTCCGTGATGCCCAGCATGAACAGAAGGCTTTCAACCAGGGATGTCTTTCCGTTTCCGCCGTGGCCCACCAGACAAACGTTGCGTATATTCTGTACAGAATAGCTCATGGTTGTTTTCTCTCCTTCACTGTTTGGGTTTGAATCAGATGTACCGGATTGATTCTATTGGTAATTATACACCAAAAATTGCATCATTACAATCAAAGTTTCATAAAGAGAGTAAAATTAGCTCTCATTTTATTTTTATTTTTCACTTATTTAGGTATTAATTTGGTTCCTAAATTTTTCGCGTATGATAATTAGATCATCATATTTTTAGATGATTGGTATGACTTTAAAATTAATTCCAGCTATCTTGCGTACTTTTGCCTGAATTATTTCATCTCAACAGCGTGAAGCCATCAAAAAACGCCCCCCGGAACCACCGGAGGGCGTTTTTCAATTTTCCGTCACAACGATCAATGCGTTTTCGGCACTGGCGTCAATCCCGTCTCCCTCGCGGGTAACCGTAACACGATACCCGAGGGCTGTCAGCTCATCCTCCAGCAGGTCAAATTCGCCGGCAGGTACGGTATAATACCGCTGCGTGCCCTCCTGGGTGTACTCATAGCCGCTTAAAAGCTCCGGTATGGTTCCCGTCAGCTCCATTTTCGCGTACCAGGTTTCCTCGTCAGCTTCGCCCGCATCGGTTTCTCCGGCACTCTGCATGAGCATGCCGAAGCTTTCCTCCGTCTGTTCCGGCGCTTCGTCCTGGGAGGAAGCGGTTGCCTCTCCCATACTGCCCGCATCGGGCGTACCCGCTGACGCGGCCGCATCCTCTGTTGTCTCAGCCAAATCCTCTCCCGCGCTTTCATCCGCCGTATCTTCCCCGCTGATATCGGAGTCCGCTCCATCTGCAGCGTCAGCACGCGTTCCTTGACTCCGGGCAGTTTTAAAAGAGGGAACGGCGCTGTCGGTAATTTCGGCCTCCCCAGTCTGCGGCCCCATGGCGCTTTGCACTTCTTCGTCACTCCCCTGCGTTGCCGTAACGCTACTCCCCGAAGCATCTTCCATCATCATGGTATCCGCCGTACTGGCTCCGGACCGCCCCAAACCGTCCATCAGCAGCTGGGCTCCGCCATAGCCGATGAGCACAACAGCAAACACAGCCGCCCCCGCCAGCCAAAGTGCCCGCAAACGCCGACGGTGCGCCGCAGCCGGGCTTTGTTTCTCAGCATCGTGATGAATCTCCTCCATCACCCGTTCCAGAAGGTCATCCGGCGGATTCTCGGCAGGCTCGCGGAACAGCTCACCCATGGCTGCTAATTCCTGATACAGCCTGGCGCAGTCGGGACATTCAGCCAGATGGTCATCCAGCTGCTGTTGCTCCTCCCCGGTCAGCGCACCGTCCAGAGCCGCGCTGATGTACTCCTGCATTTGCTCACAGCGATTCATTTCGGCACACCTCCCGTCCCGCTCAGTTCCAGTTCCTTTGACGTTTCCGCGGCGGAAAAGTTCCCGTCGTTCAGCAGCAGCCTGCGCAGCGCCAGTCTGGCCCGTGCGATGCGGGATTTCACAGTACCCTCATTGAGGGACAGACTCCGGGCAATCTCCTCGTAGGACAATCCGCCCAACTCACGCAGGGTGAGAATCCGGCGGTAGTCCTCCGGCAGCTTCTCCAGATTGCGGGCGATGGCTTCACGCAGCTCGCTGCGCTCCAGCTCCTGCTCGGGCAGGAGGCGGTTGTCCGTGAGCTCCGTCCGCCGCCCCTCTTCCGGCTCCTGATCCAAAGAGGCAATGTCCATTGCTTTTCTCCGTTTTTCCTTCCGGATAAAATCAATGCATACATTGGAGGTTAACCGATAGAGCCAGGTGGAGAAGGCGCTCTCACCCTGAAATCCTCCAAGGCTTTTCCACGCCCGCAAAAACGCCTCCTGGGACAAATCGGCCGCATCCTCCGGGTTCCCTGTCATACGCAGGGCAATGGCATAGACCATGCGCTGATGAGCGGCGATCAGCCTGGAGAACGCTTCTTCATCCCCCAGGCGCGCCTGTTCCACCAGGGCCTGCTCGGTCATTCCAGTCACCTCAATTCCCGTTTAATTCCCGCGGCAATCCGGTACAGCTCCTCCAGCGAGGACACCCTGCAAATCTGTTCCTTCCAATATCCCGCGTGGGAAACCCCTTTGAGATACCACGCGCAGTGACGCCGGGCCTCCAGGCATGCTACCCGCTCACCCTTCTCCCGGGCTGCCAGCTCGATCTGGCGGACGGCGACATCCCAGCGTTCACTCAGCGGAGGCGGCGCGGGGGGCTCCCTGCCCTCCAAAACCGCCTGAGCCTGCTGAAAAATCCACGGGTTTCCAAAGGCGGCGCGCCCGATCATCGCCATGTCCGCTCCTGTATAGCGCAGGATGTGGGCGGCATCCTCCCCCGAAAAGATATCGCCGTTGGCAATGACGGGAATCGAAACCGCTTCCTTCACCGCCCGGATATAATCCCAGTTGGCCTTTCCGGCGTACATCTGGGTTTTCGTCCGGCCATGGACGGCCACTCCCGCCACACCGGCGGACTCCATCAGCCGGGCAAATTCCACGCAATTGATGGAGCCCTTATCCCATCCCAGTCGGAACTTCACCGTGACTGGACGGCCCTTGGCACCCCGGATCACCGCCTGGGCTACCCGCGCCGCTTTTTCGGGCGTCTTCATCAGGCCGGAGCCGTCCCCGCTGTTTGCTACCTTCGGCACGGGGCACCCCATGTTAATATCAATGATGTCCGCCCCGGACAGCTCCGCCGCGATGGACGCGGCCTCCTGCATACAGCCCTCGTCACTGCCGAACAGCTGGATGGCGGCGGGGTCCTCGCCCTCCCCCAGCTTCAGAAGCGGCACACTTTTCTGATCCTGATAGCACAGCGCCTTGGCGCTGACCATCTCCGTCACGGTATATCCCGCGCCAAGCTCCCGGCATATGGTCCGGAAGGCCAGGTCGGTAACCCCCGCCATGGGCGCCAGAGCCAGACGGCTGCTGATTTCCTTTTCGCCAAGCTTCACGAAAAAACTCCTCTGTTCCAGTTGAACCGGCAGCAAGTCCGTTTTTGCGGCCCGCGTCCCGTTTTAAATTCCAAGTTATAACATGATAGCATAAAGCAATTTCTGTGACAAGTGTCTAAGTTCCGACCAGTTTTTTCCATTTTTTGGATTATAATTTCCACACCATTCATCAGATTCACAGGAGGGACTGCAGCATGATTACAAAAGAGCTCTACGGAAGCATCCGTGGAAAACAGCTGAAATCCGAAGAGAATACTGTCACAGGAAAACCGCGCCGCTGGTTTTCCCTCCGCGCTTTTACCGGCAGCGCGGAATACGCTATCCGTTTCTTTCTTGCGGCCATGCTGGCGGGGGCCAATATTTTCGGCAGCTACGCACCCTTTGGCCTGGGCATGGTGGCCGCCTCGGGCGCGGGGCTTGACGGCTTCTGCGCCCTCGTAGGCGCATGCTTCGGCTATCTCGCGTTTCAGGGCTTCTCCTCGGGACTGCCCTATGTCGCCGCCTCCATTTTGATCTATTCCGTGTCCTTTGCCTTCTACGACATCCGCGTGTACCGCAATGCCCTGTTCATGCCTCTGACCGCCGCAACGCTCAACGCGGCAACACAATTTGTCTATCTGGGGCTCTCGGGCTGGGCGGTGGAACAGGTCATCTTTTTCTGTATGGAATGCATGCTGGTGGCACTTTCCGCCTATCTGTACGCTGGCGCGTTTTCCCAGTGGAAAACCAAAGGCGATTTGGCTGTGACTCCCCAGCAGCTGGTGTCTTTTCTGTTCTTTCTGGGGACGCTGCTGATCTCACTGGCGGGAATTTCGCTGCCGTTTGATATCTCCCCCGGACGCCTGGCCGCCGCCCTCATCGTTCTCACCACCGCCTGGGCGGGAGGCGCCGGGCTGGGTGCGGCCGTCGGCATTACCGCCGGACTGGGTATGGACGTCGCCACGTCAGGCACCTTTTTTTACTGCGCTGCGTACGGCCTGTCCGGCCTGCTGACCGGCGTCATGCATAAGCAGGGGCGAAGTTATGCCGCGCTGACCTTTGCCGTCTCCGACGCCGCCGCTGTGCTCTGGACCTGGGACAACGGGCTGCGCATCTCCATTCTGTACGAGGTGGCGCTGGCGGTCGCCGTGTTTCTCCTGCTGCCTTCCTCCCTGCTCCGGCGCGTCACCCCGTTTTTCTCCCGGGAACAGGCCGAGGAGAGCGGAACGCGGATGCGGGCCTATGTGCAGGAGCGCCTGAGCTCCACCGCCGGGGCGTTCCGCTCGCTCTACGAATCCATCCGCTCCGCCTTTCATACCGCGGATCTCAATGACAATGACAGCTCCGTGCTCTTCGACCGGGCCGCCGAGCGCGTCTGCATCCGCTGCGCCCTGCGGGACAGCTGCTGGCAGCGGGAGTACAACGCCACCTTCAACGCCTTGAACGACACTCTTCCAACCCTTCTGGACCGGGGCCGGGGGGAGCAGTCCGATTTTCCGGACTATTTCCGAAACCGCTGCCTTCACTTCCCGGCGTTCCTGCAAGCCGTCAATGAGGAGCTGACCGCCCTTCTCCAGCGCCGTCAATGGACAAGCAGGCTCCACGAGAGCCGCGCCGCCGTTTGCAGACAGTACGCACAGCTTTCCGGTATTTTGGGTGATGCCGTGGAGGAATTTTCCACACAGCTGGTCGCCGACACCGCAAAGGGGCAGCAGTTAAACCGCTATCTGGCCGCCATCGGCGTGGATGGAACCTCGGTGGTGTTCTTCGATGAGCATGGACACCTGAGAGCGGAGATCGCGGGAGGCGACCTCTCCCTGCTGCACACCCGCGAGGTGAAAAAAAAGCTCTCGCGTCTGCTGGGCTGTCCGCTTCACCGTCCGGTAAGCGAGGATGACGGCCATCGGGTGGTGTTTACCCAGGCGGAGCCGCTGATGGCGGTGGCCGGAGTGTCTGCCCAGAGAAAGGACGGTGAAACCGTCAGCGGCGACACCGGTCAGTGGTTCAAGCATACCGACGGAAAGCTGTACATTCTGCTGTGCGACGGCATGGGCAGCGGCGAGGGCGCCCGGATGGAGAGCAGCCTTGCCGTCACCCTGCTGGAGCAGTTTCTGCGGGCGGGCATTTCGCCGGAGGATGCCATCAGAACCCTCAACTCCGCGCTCTCCCTGCGCAGCGAGGCCGGCGGCGGCTTTACCACCATTGATCTGCTCCAGGTGGATCTGTTCACCGGGAACGGCCGTCTCTATAAACTGGGCGCGGCACCGACCTATATCAAGCACGGAGGAAACGTGACCCGTCTCTCCGGCAATTCTCTGCCCGCAGGCTTGGCGGACGGAACGAATTTCGAGCCCGATGTATCCTCTGTGAGCCTATCTGACGGCGACCTTGCCGTCCTCGTCAGCGATGGGATCTCCGGCAGCGACGACAACTGGATTCGCATGGCGGTGGCCTCCTTTGAAGGAGACAGCCCCCGAACGCTGGCAAACCAGCTGGTGGAACGAAGCATTCAATCGGGAGACGGCGCAACCGACGACCGCACCGCTGTGGTGGTCAAGCTCTTAAGCCGCCCGAAGGACGGCTCCGCCCCCCGCAGGCAGAAAGAGCCGGCGGAGCTTTCCTCATAACATCACAGAGGGCGCGCGTGAACCAGTCATTCCCGCGCGCCCTCTGGCGTTACGCCTTCTTTTTTCTGTTTTTGAGGTAAATGATGTTCAGTCCGCGAAGCAAAAGGTTTTCGTCATAGCAAATATCCCGCTTGCAATAGGGAACGATACTGCTGGCCAGGCCGCCCGTGGCCACGACGCTGGCTTTTTCCCCCAGCTCGTCCTCAATCCGCTGAATCATCCCATCCACCATGGAGGCGGTGCCGAAAATGCTGCCGCTCTTCATGCAGTCGATGGTGTTGGTTCCAATACAGTTTCTGGGCGCTTCGATGGGAACGGTGGGCAGCTGTGCCGTGTGGCTGCTGAGGGCGTTCAGTGAGAGCCTCAGCCCCGGGAAGATTGCCCCTCCCAGATACGATGCGTTATGCCCGATCACCGAAATGGTGGTGGCCGTGCCCATATCAAACACAATCACCGGCGTTTTATAAAAAGCAACCGCCGCCACGCCGTCCGCCACCAGGTCGCTGCCCAGCTGAGCGGGATTATCAATGGCGATATTCAGTCCGGTCTTCACCCCGGCCCCGACCACAATGGCTTGCAGACCTATGGCTCTGCGGACGGCCTCTTTGAAAATGCCGGTCACATGAGGGACCACAGAGCAAATAATAACGCCCTCAATCTTGGTCGCGTCAATATGATAAAAATCGGTCAGCTGCTTGAGCATCACCGCGTATTCATCCTCGGTTTTTTTTGTATCGGTGGCAATCCGTGATACATGAATGATCTCATCATTTTTCATATACCCGATGACAATATTGGAATTTCCCACGTCGATAGCCAAAAGCATTTTGGTTACCTCCCCGTCAGTTCAAACCATTCGGTTCATCATAATCGTCCCGCATTCAGGCCGCGCCCTTTCCCACTCCGGCAGGCCGCGGCACCGCGGGACACGTCAAACATAACGTATTTTACAATGCCATCCTGAAATAATCAAGTCTTTTTTCGGCTTGAAAAGCCCCGCCGCAGACGTCAAGGCCTCCGTGTTTTTTCTTGTCACAGAAGAAAAACCTGTGTATAATAGGTTTAAACTGTCCAAACAAAGCGGAGGTCTCCTTATGCTTAACGGAAAAACCGTGGTGCTCGGCATCACCGGCGGCATTGCCGCGTACAAGCTTCCCAACCTGGCCAGCATGCTCGTAAAAGAACACGCCGATGTTCAGGTCATCCTGACTCCAAACGCACGGGAGATCGTTTCCCCCGTCCCCTTTGAGAGCCTGACCCGGAACCGCTGTCTGGTGGACACCTTTGACCGCGGTTTTACCATGAACACCGAGCATGTGGCGCTGGCCAGCCGTGCCGACGTCCTGCTTGTCGCGCCCGCCACCGCCAATACCATTGCGAAGCTGGCTCACGGGATTGGCGACAATATGCTTACCACCACGGCGCTGGCCTGCAACTGCAAAAAAATGATCGCCCCCGCCATGAACACGAACATGTGGGAAAACCCCGTCACCCAGGACAACCTGAATCTTCTCCGCCGTTACGGCTGGCTGGTGGTTGATCCCATCGGCGGCAGGCTGGCCTGCGGCACGGTGGGATTGGGCAAGATGCCGGAGCCCTCCACTCTCCTGGAATATCTGGAACGGGAGCTGTATTCCAAAAAGGATCTGACGGGCAAGCGTGTGCTGGTCACCGCCGGCCCCACCCAGGAGGCTATTGACCCCGTCCGCTATATTACCAACCACTCTTCCGGAAAGATGGGCTATTCCATTGCCCGGATGGCAATGCTCCGTGGGGCGGAGGTCACCCTGGTCAGCGGCGTTACCGCCCTGCCCCCACCGCCCTTTACGGAGCTGGTGCCCATCGTCTCCGCGCAGGATATGTACGAAGCGGTGACAAGCCGGTCCGACGATATGGACATCATTATCAAGGCCGCGGCTGTGGCTGACTACCGCCCCGTGACAGCGGCGGAGGATAAAATCAAAAAATCGGAGGGTGCCTCCTCCCTGACCCTGGAGCGCACCGCCGATATTCTCGCCACCTTGGGCAGCCGCAAACGGGACGGGCAATTTCTCTGCGGCTTTTCTATGGAAACCCGCGACCTGATCGAGCACTCCCGTCAAAAGCTGGAGAAGAAGCGGCTGGATATGATTGTTGCCAATAATCTCAAGGTGGAGGGCGCAGGGTTCGGCGTGGATACCAATGTCATTACCGTGATCACGCCCGACAGCTGCGAGCAGCTCCCGTTGATTACCAAAGATGAGGCGGCAAACGCGATTCTTGATCGCATCGCGGCCCGGATGAACGGTTTTTGATAAAAAGGCTGCCGGAGCAAACGCTCCGGCAGCCTTTTTGACTTTGAACCTGAAATGAGACTGATCGACAGGCGTTCGTCTGCAGGTGTGGAGGTACCCGCGGTTTTCTTCACCGCTACGAACAGGGCTGCGGCTCCGCCGCCTCATGCTCCCGCTCCAGCAGCAGCTCAAACTCCTCCGCGGGGATGGGTTTGGAAAATACATAGCCCTGCACCTGATCGCAGTCGAGCTGTTTGAGTATATCTACCTGCTCTCTCGTCTCAATTCCTTCCGCCACGACATGCATCCCCAGTCTTTTTCCCATCCCAACCACGCTGCTCACCACCTGGTATCCCCGCTGGCTTTCTTTCTCGGAAAAATTGAAGAACGCTCCGTCCAGCTTCAGGACATCGGCCTTAATGCTCTTGAGCATGTTCAGAGAGGAGTAACCGCTGCCGAAATCATCAATAGAGCAGCAGCCGCCGAGCTTGTGAATGCCATTAATCGCATTGCTGAGCTCTGTGAAGTCGCTGTAAAACAGCCGCTCCGTAAATTCAAATTCCAGATACTTTCCCGCTATCATATAATTTTGCCAGACCTCCCAGTACCGGTTGGGGAAATCTCCCGACTCCAGACTGCGCTTTGTCACATTGATAGAAATCGGCACCATGGGCTTGTTGTGCTCCCGCCATTTGCTCAGAAGTCGGCAAACGCTCTCAAAGATAAAATAATCCAATTCCACGACAAAGCCGTTGCGTTCGAACAGCGGGATAAACTCATTGGGATAGATCATCCCCTCGTCAGGATCACACCAGCGCACCAGCGCTTCCGCGCCCGCGATACGCTCACCCTTCAGCTCATACTTTGGCTGGAAATATACTTTGAAGTGACCCTCTTCCAGTGCCCGGTACATTTTGTCCGTCAATTCTTTCTCGCGCAGGATACTCCGGCGAATACCGTCATTATAAACCCGGACTTCCTCCTTCGATATTTTTTCTCCGTAGTCAAGGGCCAGACCCGCCCGATCCAGCATATAGAGCATATCCATGCCCGCCTCGGGGTAAAAAACGCCGCAGGCCAGCTCAATCCCGTAGGCTGTGCCCTGAGGAGAGGCAATTCTCCGCGTCTGCTGCGAGATAGCCTCAAGCCGCAGCTCCAGCGCCTCATGGTCTCTGAGCTCCATGACAACCGCAAAATGATCCGCATTCATGCGGGCGGATACCTCTCCCTCGTGAAGACTTCCGGCAATGATCCTGTTTACTTCCCACAGAATATGGTCGCCGGTCTCCTTCCCCAGCACATCATTCACCCATTTAAATCCCTTGATATTGGTCAGGATCAGCGCGGTATCTTTTGTTTCTCTCAGCTTAGCTTCGGCGACCTTTTCAAAATAAGTGCGGTTCTTTCCGCCCGTCACACTGTCCCGAAACGCCAACGCCTCCAGAATCTGGCTATTCCTCCGCTCTTTTTTTAGAAAGAATACAATCAGAATACCAAACAAGAGAAACATCATGCCCATGGTGATCATGATTTGATAGTTGAAGCCATTGATTTCATCCGTCATTACCTTAGTCGGCACAATGGTGAGCAAATACCAATCGGTTGCTGCCAGAGGAGTGTAGCTGACCGTTTTACTCACTGCGTCGCTTGTTGTATAATGGATCATTCCGCTTTCTCTGGCCGCCACATCTTCACTGACCTGCTCTGTCGAGTATTGGTCTTCAAAGGTGGCCCCATTCAGCAGTTCAAACCAGTTGGACATCGTGCTCTCCATGTTCCCTGTCTCGGAGGAGAGCAAAAAGTCGCCGTTCCCATCAATCAGGACAGAATATCCTGTCCCATGAAACAGCTCCCCTTCTAAAAATTCTTCAGACTGCTGATTGGTGATACTCAGCTCCAGCACCCATGAAACCGTGCCGCTCTGTTCCACCGGAACAAGGTAATTTAGCACGTTATCTTCCTCAAGCCCAGACAGCACACCCACGGAAGCAAGCTGCTCTCCGGCAAACGCGCGCAGCACCGCATCGTTTTTTGAAAGCTCCACCGTCCTCCCGTCCGTCGTATAGGCCGTGTACCCGTTCTCCGTCTGCTCAATCACACACATACGCAGATATCCATAATATCTGACAACACGCTTTAGTTCCTCCAGCTGTTCCTGCCGCGTATGGGTACCGTCCTGTCCCTCCAGCAGGGTGTAGCTGGTCATGGAGCGAAACAGCGTTTCCATCCGTCCATCGGCGGTCTGAGCTGTTTGCAGGGACAATTCGTTTAACTGCTCTTCCATCTGCTTCATGCCGCGCGAAGAGGTTCCGGCAATGCCAAAAAAACACATCGCCAACATCAATACCGTTATGAGCGCAAGCCCTAACACGAGCTTGCGTTTTCGGTACAGCCGCCCTGGAATGATTGAATTCAATTGATTCACAATCCTTCATCTTTCTTTTAAAAAATGCAGAGACGCCGCTGTTCGGCAGCATCTCTGCATATATTTGATATAAACAGCATGGCGCTGACTGAACCGCGCTCAGTCCAGCGCGTCGGAATCTACCAGAATATTATCGGTTCCATGCTCTTCAAATTCAGCGATATAAGCGTCAATCCGTGAGGCAAGCTCGGCATAGTTGGATTCGTCAATGGGAACATCATCCATATCCCGCCGGGCCAGATCCTCCGCCAGGATCTCAAAAAATACATTGTTCTCATAATCCATAATGGCCTCGTGGATTCCACCCTCAGCAAAAGCGCGGGAAGGTACGACCTCACCCCGATAGGTTTCCGCCAAAATCTCCATTCCCTCTCCCGCTGCCCGGGAGAACAGGAGACTTTCCACCTGGTCATAGTCGGCAAACCGGTCTTCTCCTCTGGTGGAATTCAGGATCCAGTTTCCAATATAGGCCATATCCAGCAGGCGGCGATATTGCTTTTTGGTCAGCTCTAACTTCATACACGAAACCCCCTTGCGATTGGTTTTAGCATATTACAGCTTATCGCTTATATTATATAATATTATGGCCGCTTGTCAAACGTCACTCACAACAAAATTATGCTTGTTTTTCTGCCGCCTTTGACATATCATATTTTATGATTGCCGGGTGTCCGCCGCTCAATACATAAAACTCATTTCCCCGACATACCGCGAAACAAACCGGAACTCCCCCGTGCGCGGGCAACATAAAGTAAGCCGTCCCGCCTCTTTACAGAATCAAAAAAAGAGGATATAATAGGTTGTTTTTTAATCTAAACTGCTTGAGGTTGAGGTCACATACATGGACAGAACTGTTATCATCTCTATCAAGGGAACCCAATCCTTTGACGAGGATTCCCCCGAAGTCATCGAACTGGTCACGGAGGGCACCCTGGCCGAGTGCGGCGACGAAGGCTTTGCGCTGACCTATCAGGAATCGAAGCTCACCGGTCTTGAGGGCACGCTGACCACCTTTCACGTGGAAAAGGAGCGCATCACGCTCATGCGGGTGGGCGAGGTCAATTCCCAAATGGTCTTTGAGCCGGGCCGCCGACATCTCTCCATTTACGATACGCCCTTCGGAGCCCTCTCCGTTGGCATCAGCACCTACAAAATGAGCTCCTCTCTGGACGAAAACGGAGGAGACATTGAGCTGAGCTACGCCATTGAGATCGACCACGCCATCGCAGGCGAAAACTCCTTCCAGATTAACGTGCGTCAGGCGCGGCCGTATACACTTTCCCAATAACTTCCCCTGTACAAGAAAGGTGAATCCGAAATGAACATGATTCAATCGGCCCGGGCGCAGGTGTCCGAGCTAACGCGGCAGGCCTACGAGCGTGCCGCCGCCGCGGGCGCTCTGCCTGCCGGCGCCGTGATCTCAGGCAGCGTCGATCTTCCCAAGGATCCCAAAAACGGCGACTATGCCTCCTCCTTCGCCATGGCGGGCGCCAAAGCGCTGGGCATGAATCCCCGCGCCATTGCCCAGTCTATTTTGGAGCATCTGGAACTAGAGGATACCTATTTTTCCAGAGCAGAGATCGCCGGTCCGGGCTTTCTGAATTTTTTCCTGTCCGACAAATGGTACGGCGGCGTACTGTCCGCCGTAGAGTCGGAAGGGGATGCCTACGGCTCCACGGACGAAGGCAGGGGTCAAAAGGTCATGGTGGAGTTTGTGTCCGCCAATCCCACGGGAACCATGACCATCGGCAACGCCCGTGGCGGTGTTTTAGGTGACGCCCTCGCCTCCATCCTGGAGCGGGCCGGTTACGACGTCTGGCGGGAATTTTATGTCAATGACGCAGGCAATCAGGTGGATAAATTTGGCCTGTCTTTGGAGGCTCGTTATATTCAGCTGCTCAAGGGTGAGAACGCGGTGGTATTTCCGGAAGACGGCTATCATGGTGAAGATATCAAAGCCCTTGCCAAGGTCTTTTACGCCCGCTACGGCGACCGGTATCTGTACGCCGACGCCGAGGAGCGCCAGACCTTTATGAAGGAATTCGGCCTTGCCCACAACATCAAGAAAATGCAGGACGATTTGGCGCGTTACGGAATCCGCTATGATCAGTGGTTCCTGGAGTCTTCCCTCCACGAGAGCGGTTATGTATCCGACACCGTCGCCCTGCTGGAGTCGGCGGGCTGCACCTATGAAAAGGATGGGGCTCTCTGGCTGCGCAACACCGACTTCGGTGCGGACAAGGATGAGGTTCTGCGCCGGAGCAACGGCTTTTACACCTACTACGCGGTGGATATCGCCTACCACCGAAATAAATTCAAGGTACGCGGCTTTGACCGCGTCATTGATGTTTGGGGCGCGGATCACCACGGCCACGCCATCCGCTTCGGAGCCAGCATGACTGCCCCCGCGCTGGAAATGCAGGACAAAAAGCTGGATTTTCTCATCATGCAGCTGGTGCAGCTGCTGCAGGACGGCAAGGAGGTCAAGGTCTCCAAGCGTTCCGGAAAATCCATCACCCTCTCTGATCTGCTGGACGAAATCTCCGTGGACGCCGCCCGCTTCTTCTTCAACGCTAAACCCACTAATCACCTGATTTTCGATTTGGATCTGGCCATCCGGCAGGATTCGGAAAATCCGGTCTATTATGTGCAGTACGCTCACGCCCGCATCTGCTCCCTCGTCTCCAATTTGGCGGCGGACGGTGCGTCCGTGCTCTCAGCGGAAGAAATTGACCCCGGACTTTTAAATTCTGAGACCGAGCGGGCTCTGATCAAATCCATCGCCGCCATGCCGGAGGAAATTCATCTCGCCGCCCGGGATTACGATCCCTCGCGCATGAACCGCTATCTCATCACTCTGGCAGGAGATTTTCACCGGTTTTACAACGCCAACCGGATTAAGGGCGAGACTCCCGCACTGCTGTCCGCCCGTCTCAAGCTCGCCGACACAGTCCGTTCCGTTATCGCCAACTGTCTGGGTTTGATCGGCGTTTCCGCGCCTGAGAAAATGTAACTTTCTTCAATGATTGAAGTGTTGAACTGATTCAGGAAGGACGTTCTATGGAAATTCCATTGCTTACGCCGGCCTCTTTTCAGAACGCCGGCACTCTGACTCCGCTGGGACGGGATATTCCCCCTCACGGTGAAACCGTTTTTGAGGCGCTTGTCGCCCTCTACCGCGGCGCGGTTTCACTTTTGCCCGACGCGCCGTATGTTCTTCTGCGGGACATGCGTGCTATGAGCGAGGCCCGCGCCGCGATTCTCGCGGTGCGCGAGGTCTCCGCCCTGCCTGTCTTTGCCCACTTCTCCTGCTGCGAGGACGGGCGCACGGACACCGGCTCCGATATTCTTGCCGCCCTGATTGTCATGGAGGGCATGGGCGCGGCAGCTTTCGGCATCTCCTGCCCGTCGGCCGCCAGGGACGCGCTGCTGGAACGGCTGTCCCCTTACACCAACATTCCCCTGTTTTATCTTGCCGGAGACTCAGACGAGCCATACTGGTTCCAAATCGTTCCCATTCCTCACGATCCCGATGTGATTCCCTGCGCCAGTGAGAGAGAGGCGCGCTTCATCACACCCGACGTGGATGTGGGTGAAACGCTGGAGTGTACGCCCGATCTTCTGGAGGACATTCTCAGGGCCGAGGAGGAGCAGCCGGCAGGCGCATTAAAAATTACCATTCAGGAACAGGACGACGTGGATGTGTTCGCGGAGCACCAGTATGCCATTCAGGACGCGCTCTGTCTCCATTCCGACGTGTCCGAGCTTCTGGAGCTTGCACTTCGCGCCTATCAGGGCCGGGCGTTCTACGACGGCACCGGAGATCTGGATTCCAGCGTTCTCTCACGTTTATCCCGCTCCTATGGACTAATTGTCCTGTAACGACGCGCGTACACGCCGGGCGCAGGTTCCCTTTCTCTCCCTCCTCAAGCACCAGGCCGCCGCGGCATGGGCTAACCGCCTATGCCGCGGCGGTTGCGCGTCCTCTCCCGCCTGCAAAGGCGTTTTCGCTGCGTCAACTGTTACTATATCCAAAATTTAAGACAATCTTTTGGGCGCATTTTTCTTTCAATTTTCCATTCTTCCTCTTGACTGTTTGTTTCATCTGATGTACTATATATATGTTACTTCTTCGGAGATAACCACAACATATTGTGTTTCTCCGTTTTTTATTTTGACTGTTGCGTTTTTCGCTGCGGTTTATTATTTACCGATTTTTGAGAGAGGATGTGGGTCATTTGGCTATCACCAGCATCAGAAAGCGCGACAGCCGGCTTGTACCGTTTGATGAGGCAAAAATAACACATGCCATTGGCAAAGCGTTCACCGCAACCTATAAGCCGGATCATCACGATATTGTCCAGCGCCTGACCAATCAGGTAGTTTCTTTTCTGGAGTCTGAAAATTGCAGCTGCCCAGACGTGGAGCATATCCAGGATGTAGTGGAGCAGGTGCTCATGGACAACGGCTATGTACGCACCGCAAAGGCGTACATTCTTTACCGTTCCGAGCGCAGCCGCTCCCGCGAGATGAACTCCCGTTTGATGCGGGTTTACGAGGAAATTACCTATTCCGACGCCAAGGACAGCGACATGAAGCGGGATAACGCCAACATCGACGGAGACACGGCTATGGGTTCCATGCTGAAATTCGGCTCCGAGGGCGCAAAGCAGTTTTACGACATGTTCGTGATCAACCCAGATCACGCCGCCGCCCACCGGGAGGGCGATATTCATATACACGATCTGGATTTCTACACTCTGACCACCACCTGCTGTCAGATTGATATCATCCGGCTCTTCCAAAACGGCTTTTCCACCGGACACGGCACGCTTCGCGAGCCCAATGATATCAGCTCGTACGCCGCGCTGTGCTGCATTGCCATTCAGTCCAACCAAAATGATCAGCACGGCGGACAGTCCGTGATGAATTTTGACTACGGTATGGCGGACGGTGTCCGCAAGAGTTTTATCCGCATTTACCGCCAGAACCTTGCCCGTGCCCTCATGCTTTTGGAAACCCAGGACGATCCCGAAACCGAGGTCAAGGACATCATCGCCCGGGTGAAGGATGAAACCGGACTGGTTCCCACACTGGAACATTGCGAGGACTACTTCGCGGCCGAGCTTCCTCTGCTGACCGGGCGCTTCGGCGACGAGGAGGTCATGAAAAAGTCTCAGAAGTTTGCCCATTACCGCGCCGTGAAGGAAACTGACCGCGCCACCTATCAGGCCATGGAGGCTCTGGTTCATAATTTGAACACCATGCACTCCCGGGCGGGCGCCCAGACCCCCTTTTCCTCCATCAACTACGGAATGGATACCTCTCCAGAGGGCCGGATGGTGCTGAAAAACATCATGCTTTCCACGGAAGCCGGTCTGGGTAGCGGAGAGACTCCCATCTTCCCCATTCAGATTTTCCGTGTGAAGGAAGGGGTCAACTTCAACCCCGGCGATCCCAATTACGACCTGTTTCAACTGGCCATGCGCTGCTCCGCCAAGCGTCTGTTTCCTAACTTTTCTTTTATTGACGCGCCCTTTAACCTGCAGTATTACAAGCCAGGTTGTCCCGAAACCGAAATCGCCTATATGGGCTGCCGCACCCGCGTCATCGGCAACGTCTACGATCCGGAACGGCAGGTTTGCAGCGGCCGCGGTAACCTTTCCTTCACCACCATCAACCTTCCACGGCTGGCCATTAAATCAAAGGGCGACATTCCTCTGTTCTTCGAAATGCTGGATCAGAAAATCAAGCTCTGCATTGAGCAGCTGATGGATCGTTTTGAGATTCAGTGCCGCAAAAAGGTTCGCAACTTCCCCTTTCTCATGGGCCAGGGGGTCTGGATTGATTCTGAAACGCTGGACTGGGACGATGAGGTTCGGGATATACTGAAGCATGGCACCCTCTCCGTGGGTTTTATCGGCCTTGCGGAGACCTTAAAATCGCTCATCGGTGTCCACCACGGAGAGAGCGAAAAGGCGCAGGCGCTGGGACTGGATATCATCAGCCACATGCGTGAGCGGCTGGATCGGGAAGCCCAGAAAACCGGCCTGAATTTTTCTCTGCTGGCCACTCCAGCCGAGGGACTCTCCGGGCGCTTTGTCAAGCTGGACCGGGAACGTTTTGGAACTCTGGAAGGCATCACCGACCGCGAGTATTACACCAACAGCTTCCATATCCCGGTGTATTTTCCCATTTCCGCCTACAAAAAAATTGAGCTTGAGGCGCCTTATCACACGCTGACCAACGCCGGACATATCACTTACATTGAAATGGACGGCGACCCGTTGGACAACCTGGAGGCCTTTGAGCGGGTGATCCGGAAAATGAAGGAATCCGGGATTGGTTACGGCTCCATCAATCATCCCGTGGATCGTGATCCTGTCTGCGGCTTTTCCGGTATTATCGGCAGCCAGTGCCCTGGCTGCGGCCGCAAGGAGAGCGACGGTGTTCCATTTGAGCGCATCCGCCGCATTACGGGATATCTGGTGGGCACCCTCGACCGCTTTAACAACGCCAAACGGGCGGAGGAGCGCGACCGCATCAAGCATCAGGTCTGATCTGCATCTGACCTGAGCGGTTCTCCCACTCTTCAACCAGACTCTGTACCCTGCGCAATATGAAACAGCAGGTTCGGGTATATCCCGCTCCTGCTGTTTTTTAGGAGGTTTTTAGGAAATGCGCATTGCCAGTACCATTTCCGATTCCATTGTGGACGGCCCCGGCCTCCGGTTTACGGTTTTCACCCAAGGTTGCCCTCATCGCTGTCCGGGCTGTCACAATCCAGAAACCCATAACCTAGAGGGCGGCCGGGAGGAATCCGTGGCGGCACTTGCGGAGTCGATGCTCAACAACTCCCTGCTGTCAGGTCTGACCCTGTCGGGTGGGGAACCGTTTCTCCAAGCGGCGGAATGCGCCACTCTGGCGCAAATCGCCCGGGAACACGGTCTGAACGTCTGGACTTACTCCGGTTACACCTACGAAAAGCTCATGAGCGCGGGGCGCGCTGACTGGAGCGCCCTGCTGGACGCAACTGATGTTCTGGTAGACGGGCCTTACCTGGAGGCTCTGCGCTCCTATGAAGCCCTTTTTCGCGGCAGCTCCAATCAACGGCTTATCGACCTGAACGAAACTCGCAGACACGGACGGCTCATGCTCTGGCACAGGCCCAACCCATTGGGGCATTTTACCGTTCCGGAGAATTAATTTATTTTTATAAAAGGAGGCAACAGCATGCCGGGCACACTGTATCTGGTTCCCACTCCCATCGGAAACCTGGGCGACATTTCCCTCCGCATGAAACAGACGCTGGAATGCTGCGATTTCATCGCCGCCGAGGATACCCGGGTTACCCTGAAGCTACTCAATCACCTGAGTCTTAAAAAACCCATGGCCGCCTATTACCGCCATAATAAAGAGGCAGGCGGACAGGCTATTTTGGCCCGGCTGCTGGGCGGCGAATCCTGTGCGCTTGTGACCGATGCCGGTACCCCGGCTATCAGCGATCCAGGGGAAGAGCTGGTGGCGTTGTGCGCCGCCCATGATATCCCCGTGATTTCCATTCCGGGTCCCTGTGCGCTGACGGTAGCTCTCTCAGCCTCCGGCCTGCCCACCGGACGCTTCACTTTTGAGGGTTTTTTGGCGATGAACAAAAAAAATCGCAGGATCCATTTGGACTCCCTGCAATCCGAAGAACGCACGATGATTTTTTATGAAGCGCCTCATAAACTCCCCGCCACCTTAGCGGATTTGCTGGTCGCCTTCGGCCCTGACCGGCGCATTTCCATCTGCCGGGAGCTTACCAAGCTCCACGAGGAAATCCTCCGCACCACTTTAGGCGAAGCGGCAGCCCACTTTTCAGATCATACACCCCGGGGAGAGTTTGTTTTAATCTTGGAGGGCGGCAGCGCGCCACATGAGGAAGCCCCCTCAGAGGAGGAGGCGCTCGAAGCCGTGGCCCAGTTGCTGGGCGAGGGGCTGTCTCCCAAGGATGCCATCCGCAAAACAGCGGAACAATATGGTCTTTCAAAAAACAAGCTCTATGATATCTATATAAAAAATAACTAATTTGTTAATAAGTCCTTTAGAAGATTTGTATCATATTTCCACGTGCAAATATACGTTATGTAGTAATGTGGGAAAATATAACTTCACATTGTCATCACATTTTGTTCAACAACTGTACACGGTCAAAAATCGACAAGCAGAACTCCACAAAAAAAGGAGAAATCGTATATTCGATTTCTCCTGTTCCCAGCCAGTGTTTTAGCGGCCCTGCAATTCCTTAATACAGTTAGGGCAAACATTTTTTCCCTTAAAATTAACCACATCGCGGGCATCATCACAAAAAATACATGCGGGCTGATATTTCTTCAGCACAATAGAAGCCCCATCTACATAAATTTCCAGGGAATCTTTTTCTGCAATGTCAAGAGTACGGCGCAGTTCGATCGGGAGGACAATGCGTCCCAGTTCATCTACTTTGCGGACAATACCGGTTGATTTCATATTCTTATGTAACTCCTTTCAAAAATAAACACAATCATCGCAACTTTTGTTTTATAATCGCGAAATTCATTATAACACAACGTAATAATTTGTCAATCCATATTTGGTAAAAAAGATTGAACTTTTTGCTTTTCAGTCCTAATTTGTTTTATTTTTGAAACTTGTACACATATATCCAATTATGAGAGCATAAGTATACAGCATCCAGTATGAAAAAGGAGGCTGTGTGGATATGGCAATGTCGTATATTTGGGTTGGCATGGTCGTGATTTCAATCGTCTGCGGACTGCTGACCGGCAATGGTCAGGCTGTGGCGTCCGGTGCCCTTGAGGGCGCACGGGCTGGGGTTGATTTATGCATTTCCATGGCGGGAATGCTGTGTCTCTGGATGGGCGTGATGGAGATTATGCGGCGGTCAGGGCTTTCTGAGAAGCTCTCTCGTCTTTTGCGTCCCATTCTCCGGCGGCTGTATCCCGATTTTGCCCACGATTCCGAGGTCATGGATACCATTTCCGCCAATGTTTCCGCTAACCTGCTGGGACTGGGGAACGCGGCCACTCCCCTTGGCTTGGAGGCGGCCCGAAAAATGAGCCGCAAAAGTCCCGGCGTAGCTTCAGACTCCCTCTGTATGCTGGTGGTCTGCAACTCCGCCTCCATTCAGCTGATTCCCACCACAGTAGCCAGTGTTCGCGCCGCGGCGGGCTCCTCCGCGCCGTTTGATATTTTACCGGCGGTTTGGCTGGCATCGGCTGTTTCGGTTTCCGTGGGAATCTGTGCCGCAACGCTTTTTTCCCGGTTGGGCCGCTTAAAAACCGTTTCTGCCCGGCGGCATCTGAGGAGAAATTGATGGATTTGTTCTTCACAATGCTTGTCCCCCTGATTATTGGAGGAATTGGCCTGTGGGGCGCAACGCGCCGGGTCAATGTCTACGACGCGCTGATTCACGGCGCGGAGGAGGGGCTGGGGGTCCTTCTTCGAATTGTACCCGCCCTCATCGCCCTGCTGACCGCCGTCTATATGCTGCGCGCCTCCGGTGCCCTGGAACTGCTGGCCGACCTGCTGGCTCCCGCCCTGCGGTTCCTCGGAATCCCTCCCGAGACGGTTGCCCTGCTGGTGGTCCGCCCGGTGAGCGGAAGTGCCGCCCTGGGCGTGGGCGCGGAGCTGATTTCCACCTACGGAGCCGACAGCGAAATCGGGCGCACTGCCGCCGTCATGCTGGGCTCTACCGAGACGACCTTTTACACCATCGCGGTTTACTTCGGCGCGGCAGGGATCGTCAAATCCAGGCACGCCGTCCCCGCCGCGCTGTGTGCCGATCTGGCAGGCTTTATTGCCGCCGCATGGGCAGTGCGGCTGTGTTTTTAACAAAACAAAGCGCCGCCCTGAGGGATGACCTCCGGGCGGCGCGGCTTTGTCACGCGTTATTTATAATGTTATGTCAAGTACATATTAAGGCCTTGACCTGCCGTTGCAGCTTACCAGAGTCATCCTTCCTCCAGCTCCTTCAACGCTTTGAGCAAAAGCTCCCTCTGCGCCGAAATCCCCTCTTCACCCAGCAGGATGAGCGCCTTACCCAGCGTCAGCGCCAGCTGCGCCGCCAGGGAATGGGAATAATACATTCCCTCATGATTATAGTACTGAGCGGTTTCCGCCAGCTCCCGGGCGGCGGCGGCATCCCCCGCCTCCAGCGCCTCCCGTGCCGCATAGGCCCCCGCTCTGGCGTGCAGCAGACAGCCTTCGTCCGTGGTGCCCGCCTTTTTATCTGCTTTGATCAGGGTCAGGCAGTGTCTCCAGCGGCCCTCCCGGTAAGCCTGACGCGCCTCGTCAAGGCCGTCCGGTGAGGAACCGTCCGATACCTCTGCCCCGCTTAAAAAATAGCCCGTGGGCAGATCCAGGGCTTTCGCCAAATATTCCAGCGTACGCACCGACGGTGTCGCGGCATCGTTTTCAATTTTGGAGAGCATATTACGGGTAATGTAATCTCCAACCAATTCCTTCTGCGTCAGCCCCCGCTCCAAGCGCGCGGCTTTGATCTTTTGCCCAAGGCTCATGTGACCTCTCCCTTCAGAGTAAAATCAATTCACCTATCAGTTTAGCACCTGAATTTTTGAAACGCAAGATGCTTTTCTGTCAAACCACCGCAAAAAGCCCTTGACTTTAGCACCAAAAAGTGTTAAAGTCAAACCAACAGAAAGGATGTGCCCCATGTTTCAAGCTCGCGTTTATGAGTATAGCTATTCTTACCGCTATTACGATAGCGGCGTTTGGCTATGCCCATAAGCGATTGACCGGGTAACGATGGACACCATCTTACAGACCGCGGCAGTCCGATTGGGCTGCCGCGGTTTTTTTCTGTTCATCCGCACAAGCTATTCAAACAAATATTGTCATTAAAATTCGCAGGAAGGAATGAATTAATATGGTCGTAGTCATGAAACCAGATTTTACTCCGGATCAGTTGAAAGCCGCAATTGAGGCTATGGAGGCGGGAGGCGTCCGGGTTATGGTGTCCAAGGGTTCTGAAACCACCATTTTAGGTGCGGAGGGCAATGCCTCCGGAGTGGATCAGGAGCGGATCGTCATGCTGCCCGGCGTGGATCGGGTGATGCGGGTAACCGAGCCCTTTAAAAAATCCAACCGCAAATACCACCCAGATGACTCCGTGATTGCGCTGGGCGACGGTGTCGCCATCGGCGGAAACAAGCTCTGCGTCATCGCGGGTCCCTGTTCCGTAGAAACACCGGAGCAGATTGTCGGAGTAGCAAAGGCGGTGAAGGCGGCGGGCGCCTCGGCTCTGCGTGGCGGAGCGTTTAAGCCCCGCACTTCTCCCTACTCGTTCCAGGGCATGGGTCTGGACGGAATTCGTCTGCTTCAGGAAGCAAGGGCTGTCACAGGCCTGCCCATTGTCACGGAAATCATGTCCACCGAGCATCTGGATATCTTTGAGGCATCCGTCGATGTCATTCAGGTGGGTGCGCGGAACATGCAAAACTTTGATTTATTAAAACGTCTCGGAAAAACCACAAAGCCCATTCTTTTAAAGCGCGGGCTTTCATCCACCATTGAAGAGTGGCTGATGAGCGCGGAGTATATTATGGCAGGCGGCAATCATCAGGTCATCCTCTGTGAGCGCGGCATCCGCACCTTTGAAACCTATACCCGAAACACGCTGGATTTGTCGGCGGTTCTGGCAGTGAAAAAGCTCTCTCACCTCCCGGTGGTGGTGGATCCTTCCCACGCCTGCGGAATGGCCTGGATGGTGGAACGCATGGCACTGGCGGCGGTGGCGGCGGGCGCGGACGGCCTGATCATCGAAGTTCACAATGACCCCCAAAACGCGCTCTGCGACGGGCCACAGTCTATCACACCGGAGCAGTTTTCCGCGCTGATGCCCAAGCTGAGTGCCATTGCGGGCTGTGTGGGACGCAGTGTATGAAGAAAACAATGGTAATCGCAGGCCTCGGCCTCATCGGCGGCTCTCTGGCGATGGCACTGCGGGGCTTTGAAGGGTATGAAATCGTGGGCGTGGACATCGACCCCGCAACGCTGGCGTTTGCCGCCGCCCACGGCGCGGGTGATCGGGTGACCGGCGGCGCGGCGCAGGCGGTGAAGGAAGCCTCCATCGTGTTTCTCTGTCTCCACCCCGCGGGAATTCTCCGCTTTCTGGAGGAGCACCGCGGCGACTTTTCCCCGGGCACGCTGGTCGCGGATGTCTGCGGCGTGAAAACCGCGATTATGGATGCGGCGGAGGCATTGCCTCACGGAATCGACTTTATTGGCTGCCACCCCATGGCGGGAAAGGAAACCTCCGGGATTCAGAGCGCGGAGGCCGGGCTGTTTCAAGGGGCGCATTTTATCATTACTCCCCGCAGAGAGAGCAAACCGGAACATGTCGCGCTGCTGGAGCGGCTGGCCGCGTATATCGGCTGCCGCGACGTGGTGAACACCACACCGGAGCGGCATGATGCCATCATCGCCTACACGAGTCAGGTGATGCACATTCTCGCTGTGGCCGTTTGCGACGACCCGGAGCTTTTTGCCTGCAAGGGCTTTGAGGGAGGCTCCTTCCGCGACTGCACCCGCGTGGCCGCGCTGGACGTCCCCCTTTGGACGCAACTGTTTTCCATGAACACTCCTGCGCTGACCAAGGTCATTGCCAGGCTTGAGGATCATCTCCGGGCTTACCGGGAGGTGCTGGAGTCAGGAGACATCGAAGGGCTGACCCGAAAGCTGGCTGATTCCTCAGAGCGAAAGCGCCGGATGAATCTGGAATAGTGATTAATCAGGTGCCGCCGGGAGCCGGAAAGTTTTATTTGACCCTCTTGTCTCCCCCATGCTACAATGAGCTGAAAGGAGGTTTTCCCGTGGACAAGCGACTGATTCGAAGTTTGATGCTCTTGATTACATTCACCATTCTGCTCATTTTGGTGATTCTCCGTTTTGATTCTATTCTTTATCTTCTGGTACAGCTTCTGGGGCTGCTCCGTCCCCTGATTATCGGCTTTGCCATCGCGTTTGTGCTGCATCGTCCCTGCGGCTTTTTCCGCAGGCTTTACGACCGGGCGTTTTCTCAAACAAAGGCGGCGGGCGCCGCCCAGCCGCTGGCTGTTCTCACCTCCTATCTGGTACTGTTCGCGGTGATCGCCTTTGTGATTTCTCTGGTTGTTCCCCAGCTTATCAACAGCATTACCCTCTTTGCAGGCAGCCTGAGCTCCTACATCAACAATTTACAGACCTGGATCAATAATCTGATTGACCGCTACGATTGGAGCTTCCTGCAATCCTATGATTTTTCCACTTTGACGGATACCGTGAAAAACCTGGCGGAAAATGCGCTGTCCATGATTAAAACTACCCTTCCCCAGATTTTCACCCTCACCGGCACGCTGATTTCCGGGCTTGTCACTGGCTTCATCGCTCTGATTTTTTCCGTGTATATGCTCTCCAACGGCGATAAGCTGCTGTCTCAGGTTCGGCGCACGCTGAGTGCGTATCTGCCGGAAAAGGTCACTGCCCCCCTGTTCCGTGTGACCCGGCTCACTGCCGATATATTTTCTAAATTTCTGGCGGGCCAGCTGATCGAGGCCTGCATCCTTGCCAGTCTCTGCTTTATTGGCATGTCGCTCTTTCGGTTCCAGTATGCGCCCCTGATCAGTGTCCTGATCGGGGTCTGCGCGCTGATTCCCATGGTGGGCGCCTTCGTGGGCGCAGCGATATCAGCCTTTCTGCTGCTCATGATCTCTCCCATGCAAGCGCTGTGGTTTCTGATTTTTCTTCTTATCCTGCAACAGATTGAGGGCAACCTGATTTATCCCCGGGTAGTGGGTTCGTCCATCGGCCTTCCCGCGATCTGGGTACTCGCCGCCATTACCGTAGGAGGCGGTCTCTTTGGCTTCATTGGCATTCTGGTCAGCGTTCCCACCGCCTCGGTGTTCTACACTCTGTTGAAGCACGACGTCGTGCGCCGTACCAAAGAAAAGTGAGCGTGCGCCGAACCTTAAATGAAAAAGAACCGGACGCTGAACAGCGTCCGGTTCTTACTTTGCTTGGAAGTATTATTACATGATAATGCCGCGGGTATTGGCAGCCCAGTCTCTCCAGCAGACCAGAGGCTCATCGATGGGGAAACGGGAGATGATCTCGCCGCCGTCCTCGGTGATGAGCACCATGTCCTCCAGACGGGCGCCGGTGCGCTGCTCCGGCAGACCGGCGAAGGTCTCGACTGCCAGAACCATGCCAGGCTCCAGTGGGATCTCTTCGCCGCCGTTTTCCATGTAGGAGTGTGCGACAAAGGGACGGTCGTGCAGAGTCAGGCCACAGCCGTGAGCCAGACACCAGGGATCCAGACCGTACCAGCTGTCGCGGCCCCAGGTCTTGACGGGATCGGCCTTAAAGCCCTTCATAATGTCATAGTTGGTATTTCCGACCTTGCAGGCGTCGCAGCCGCCGCGGAGCATTTCCAGCGCGGTGTCATATGCCTTACGCTGGGTATCGGTGGGCCGTCCGCAGTAGAAGGTGCGGTACACACAGGACTTGTAGCCCAGATACGAAGCGGCGTCAACGTCGACATAGATGGGATCGCCGGGACGGATAAGCTTATCGGTAAAGGTCCAGTTATAGGGATTGGTGTTCTCACCGGACATACAGACCAAATCCTCAGAGTGGTCAATGCCCTCGGCGTACAGAGCGGCCAGGCCAATGCCCACCAGCTCACATTCCTTGATGCCGGGACGAATCGCGTCCACAATGGCAGCAAAGGCAACCTCGGTGTTCGCCGCCACCTGACGCATGATCTTGACTTCCTCAGGGGTCTTGATGGCACGGGCCTTGTCCAGAGTTACGTTGGCCCAGACGGCCTTGTATCCCATCATCTGGAGACCCTCAATATAGACGTGCGGCATGGAGGTTCCGTCAATGCCGATATAGCCGTCGTTGAGCGAGGTGACTTTGCCGTCGCTGTCGCAGGTGGCGGGCTTCAGGCCGGCCTCCTCCAGATCACGCAGGAAAAATTTCAGCTGGCGGACAATCGCGGGGTGATCGCCGGAGCGTCCTCCCGCCTTCAAAGCGGAACCAAAAGCATCATATACACGACCGTTCAGCCAAGGCATACGGCGCTTTGCCTCGTCCGGAACACCCGAATAAACGGAAGCCACGCCGTTTCTGGTAAAGCTGACGAACTGGTACTCACCCGCGCGGTTGGGTGTGGTCAGATAAACACTGGCCAGGTAACGGCAGTTGTCGGCGTTCCAGGTAGCAACCATGCAGAGATTATCCTGCTCCATGCACTTGATTGCCCGGGCATGCTTGTCCTTACGCATTCTGTCAAAGTTAACACGCTCTTCATAATCTACGTTGAACTTGCCTAAGGCCATGTTCTCATAGTTGGAAAGTGCCATTTCCAAATTCCTCCATATCAAAAAGTTTGGGGGGTCAACAACATATCCATAAACTCCCAAGCGGGAAATTCATGCTTTTTTATTTCTCTCTATATTCTCTCTATATTCTCTCTATAAATCTCTGTCATGTTTTAAGCAAAAATTTTATGCGTTTCTTAAGTTCTCCGCAATCATCTGAAAAATTCTCCATGCCTCTGATTTGTCCTCGTCGGTAAAGCCCGCCAAAAGCTTCGAACCGTCTCCCAGCCGCGACGCTTCAATAAGCTCAAACAGCTCCCTTCCCTTTTCAGTCAGTGAAATGGTATTTGCCTTTCCGCCTACCGCGGCGGGTTCACGGGTCACAAGGTTGTCCCGCTCCATTCTGCCCAGCATCACGCTGACCGTGGCAGGTGACACCTGCCGAAACTGCGCCAGCTCTTTCTGCGTACAGGTGCCGCGGTGGCCCAGCGCAGTAATAATAGAGGCTTGACCGCTGTGAACACCCAGCGGAATCAGCCGACGCTCCACATAATTCGAGTGGATTCGGGTCATATCTGTGAGCAGATCCAGCAATAAATTATCGTCCAAGTCGCTCACCTCTCGTTAAATTAGCTGACTAACAGCATTCAGTATAACGTTTCGTTTCGAAAAAGTCAACGGGAATCCATCTGGATTCACGAACAATTGAAACATTTCAAAAAACGGTCGCGTTATTTTCACAAAAACGGATCTTCTATGCAAAGAAATCCGCTTTTCATGACTGTTTTTGGCCGTCATGGTATACAATAGGAGTATCAGCGTTTTTTCAAGAAGCGGCGTTGCGCTTTTTGTAAAAAAGGGCTATAATTTTTATAGAGGAGCCGGGCAATTTCATCCGGTTCCCCCGCTGGAGAGGAGCACACGAATGATCTTAAAGATACTTGCTGTGGGCGATGTTGTCGGTGACGGAGGGTTGTCCTTCCTGCGGCGTCAGCTGCCCGCTCTGAAAAAAAAGCACAACGTCCATTTCACGGTTGTCAACGGCGAAAATGCCTCCGGTGTGGGCATACTTCCCCGTCAGGCCTCGGAAATTCTGGATGCGGGCGCCGATGTGGTCACGCTGGGCAATCACACCTGGAACCGCCTTCAAATTAAGGATTTTCTGGAGGAAAACCGCTACATTCTGCGTCCGGCGAATTTTACCGGAAAGGCCCCCGGGTACGGCTTTCGCGTTTACGACGGCCCGACGGGGCTTCGGATCGGCGTGATCAATCTGATCGGCCGCTGCGAGCTGGATTTTAACGCCGATAACCCGTTTTTTACCGCGGACCGCATTCTCTCCTCCGCGGAGGCGGACATCCTTCTGGTGGACTTTCACGCGGAGGCTACCAGTGAGAAGCTTGCTCTTGCTTACTATCTGGATGGCCGCGTCCACGCCCTATGGGGTACCCATACCCATGTTCCCACCGCCGATTGCCGGATATTTCCCGGCGGAATGGGCTATGTAACCGACCTGGGAATGACCGGCCCCGCAAATTCGGTGCTGGGCATACGCCCCCAGCAGTCCATCAACCGGTTTCTGGGCGGCATCCCCTCCCGGTATGAGCCCGCCGACGGCCCCTGCAAGCTTGAGAGCGTGCTGTTTGAAGTTGATACCGCCGCGGCGCGCTGCATCAGCGCGTCCCGAATTGATCTTCTGGAAGAAACCTCTTAAGGAGAATTGCCCATGCCAACCATCATCCACGCCGCGGATTTTCATCTGGATTCTCCCTTTGACGCGCTGCCTCCCGCGCTTGCTATGGAACGCAGAGAGGAGCAGAGAGAGCTGCTTCACCGGCTCGCTTTGACCGCGGAGGAGCTCCGCGCCGATCTCATCCTGCTGTCCGGTGATCTGTTCGACGGCAGCGACGCCTATTTGGAAACCGCCCAGACCCTGCTGCGCGCCCTGAGTAATATCAGAGCCAACATTTTTATCGCACCCGGAAATCACGATTACTGGTCTTCCCGCTCTCCATATGCTGCCCTGAGCTGGCCGGACAACGTCCATATTTTCCACACCGCCGGGATCGAATCCGTTCCCATTCCGGAGTGTGGCTGCGTGGTGCACGGGGCCGCCTTCACCTCCCCCTTCCGAGACGACTGCCCCCTGAAGGGCTTTCACGCCCCGGAGGACGGCAATGTCCATATTATGGTTCTTCACGGAGATATGGGCAAACACAGCCGCTATTGTCCCATCGACCCGGTGGATGTGGCGGCGTCCGGTCTCCACTATCTGGCACTGGGGCATGTCCACGCCCGCTCGCCCGTCGGCCATGAGGGACCCACGGCGTGGGCCTATCCCGGTTGCCCGGAAGGGCGCGGCTTTGACGAACTGGGGGAAAAGGGTATTCTGGCCGGAACTATCCTCACCTCCGGCGTCAACCTGCGCTTTATCCCCCTCTGCAAGAGGCGGTATGAAATTCTCACCATCCCGCTCTCCGGGAACAACCCGCCGGAGGATCAGCTTTTAGCGGCACTGCCCCGGGACGCCGTACAGGATATTTACCGCCTCCTGCTGACGGGCGAGAGCGGCGCGGAGGGATTGGATCTTCCCGCGTTACATACGGCGGCGGCTCCCTTCTTTTACAGCGTGGCCTTGTACGACCAAACCAGAATTCGCCGTGACCTCTGGGCTCGCGCCGATGAGGACACTCTGACCGGTCTGTTCCTTCAGCAGCTGAGGACGCGCTGGGAGTCCGCCCTCGATGCGGATCGCACTATCATTGAGGACGCCGTCCGGTTTGGACTGGCCGCTCTGGAAAACGGGGAGGACTACCGTCCATGATCATCAAGCGTATGTGCGCCACCTTCGGTACGCTGGAGCAGGCCACACTGGAGCTTCACGAGGGCCTGAACATCATTGAGGCGCCCAACGAATCGGGAAAATCCACCTGGGCCGCCTTTCTGCGCGCCATGCTCTTTGGCATCAACACCCGGGAACGGGACAAAAAAAATACCATCGCTGAAAAAAACCTCTACCAGCCGTGGTCGGGCGCGCCCATGGAGGGTACGCTGGAGCTGGTCTGGCAGGGGCGCGAGATCACCCTGCGCCGCTACCGCAAGGGCAGCGTTCCCTTCGGCGGCTTTGACGCCGTCTACACCGCCTCTGGCGCTCCCATCCCTGGCCTGACCGCCGAAAACGTGGGAGAGACGCTGCTGGGCGTGGGCCGGGAGGTTTATGAGCGCTCGGCTTTCGTGGGTCAGTCCTCCCTTGTGATCGATCAGACCGCCGAGCTGGAGAGCCGCATCGCGGCGCTGGCCTCCTCCGGTCAGGAGGATGTCTCCTTCTCCCAGACTCAAAAACGTCTCAGAGAATGGCAGAACCGCCGCAAATACAATAAATTGGGTCTTATTCCTCAAATGACTCAGGAGCTATCCAAGCTGGACGTCGCTATCGAGCGGGTTGGAGGCGGCATGTCCCAGGCCTCCGCCGTGCGGTCCGAGCTGACCCAGCACAAACGCCAGGAAGAGGATCTGAAGCGGGACATGGCGCTTCACCGACAGCAAAAGAACTACGAAAGCCTTCAGCGCCTTCAGGCAATCAGGGCTGAGCTTGAGCAAAAGAAGGCGGCATGTCTGGCTGCGGAAGCGGAGGCGCAGCGGCACGGAGCCGCTCCAGAGGCGGCTGTCCTTCGGAGCGCACAGGACAATTTAAATTACCTCTCCACCCTGGATTCCAACATCAGGCTGGCCCGAAAGCAGCAGGCGGAGGCGGAAGAAACCGCACAGGCCGCACAAGCGTCCCGCCGCGACGAGAGCTTCCCCGACTGTACCGCCGAGGAAGCATGGGCTCAGGCCTCCTCCGACAGGGAGACCATCTCCAAGCACCTGCTGCTGGCGGACAAGCTGCCGGCAGCAGCCGTTGTGCTGGCGCTGCTGGGCTTTGTGGCCGGTGCCGGCCTGGGCGCGGCAGGTGCGCTCCTCCTTCCCGCTTTTCGCTTTCCTCTGATCGGCGGCGGAATCGCGCTGTTTCTGGTGACTGTCGTGGCAGCACTGCTTGTGCGCTCCCGGCAGGCGTCAAAACATCGCGCGGCCGCCCAGGCCGTTTATCACCGCTATCCCACCGCCCAAACCACCGACGATATCCTCCGGCAGGCATCAAGCTACCGTGAGGCATGCGCCGCCGCGCTCACCGCCGCGGAACAGGAATCCCGGGTCACACAGGCTTTGATGAACTTGGAGGAGGAGCGGACTAGGCTGCTCCGCTCCCTTCTGGATCTGGTGCACCCCTTCGCCCCAGAGGTCACCGACACGTTCGGTATCTCCGCCGCGCTCTCCAGAGCGCTGACGCTGGACGACCGCCACAAAACCGCCCGGCGGGACTATGAGAGCGTCCTACGCATCTGTGATACCGTCGCCGCCGACGGCATCCCGGAGTACTCCGGGGAGGAGCCCCCCGACTCACCCTCCCGCACTGTCCAAGAAACCGAAACGCAGCTCATCGCCGTTTCCACCGAGCTCACCCGACTCCAGCGCACTTTGGATTTCATTGAGGGAGAGCTTCGCTCTCTCGGCGATTTGTCGGGACTGCAGGCCCGCAGAGACGCGCTGGCGGAGCAGCTGGCAGCCAGAACGGGAGAATATGAGGCAATCTCTCTGGCGCTGGAAGCGCTTGAGTCAGCACACGCACTCCTTGAGGAGCGGTTTTCGCCCATATTAAACCGGAAAACCGGAGAAATTCTCTCCGCCTTTACCGGCAACAAATATTCCTCCGTCTCGTTCAACCGCGATCTGGACGCGCAGGCCACTGAAACTGGGGGCTTGCTTCCCCGGCGGGCGGCGGCCCTCAGCGCGGGCACCGTCGATCAAGTCTACCTGGCCGTCCGGCTGGCAGTGTGCGACATCACACTCCCCTCGGATGACCCCACGCCGCTGCTTTTAGATGACGCGCTGGCCTTTTTTGACGACCGGCGCATGGAACTGGCGCTGACCTACCTGTCCAAGCTTCCCCGGCAGATTCTGCTATTTACCTGCCAGCATCGGGAAGCCGCCTTTTTGGAACACACTCCGGAAGTTTCGCTAATCCCCTTGCATTCGGGCGTGAGCTGACATATAATAAGCACATCTGTTTTTCCAGGAAACCGCTGTTTCATGGAACCGGCGGTTTCCTCAATTTATACTATTGGAGTGACCCCCATGACTGACGAATTAGGCCTGACCCCCCAGGGCGAGGTTCCGGAGGAGCATTCCTCCCGCGCAGACGCCTTTAAGAGGGATTTGTTCTTCTATTTGCAGAATCTGGTCTATTTTATGCTGTTCCTCATCCTGATTTTCACCTTTGTCGGGCGTATCATCGGCGTGGACGGACCTTCCATGATGCCAACTCTCCATGACGGTGACCTGATGATCCTGCAAAATATTTGTTATACGCCCAAGCAGGGTGACGTTGTGGTGCTGACCAAGGAGAGCTTCAATGAAAGTCCCATTGTCAAGCGAGTGATTGCCGTAGGCGGACAAACCGTCAAAATCGACTATGACACCAACACGGTCTATGTGGACGGGGTGGCGCTGGACGAGCCTTATATCAAAGAGGCCATGGTAGACAAGGGCAGCGGATGGACCACTGAAGTTACAGTGCCCGAGGGCTCCATCTTTGTGATGGGCGATAACCGCAACGACTCATCGGACAGCCGCTATCCCCTCATCGGCACCATTGACGAGCGCTGTGTCATCGGTCATGTGCTTTGCGTCATCTTTCCCTTCTCCGATTTCGGCGTGGTTTAGTAAAACGGACGGTTCATTCATCCGCCTACAAAAAAGGGACTGCCCATCATGGCAGCCCCTTTTTTATGGACTTCACGCAGACAGGAAGGTCTCCATGGAACCGATTTCCACACCGGTGTAATACCACTTTAAAATTTCCTCCCAGGTTTTCCCCTCCTCCGCAAGTGTGTTCGCGCCATATTGGCTCATGCCTACCCCATGCCCGTAGCCGGTGACGGAGAAGGTTACTGACGCGCTGTCGGCGGCGATGGTAAAGGTTGCCGACCGCAGGCCATACAGGCTTCGCATCTCGTTTCCCGAAACCGTCACACCGCCTACGGTCACCGACTCCACCAGCCCAGACGCGGTGGTGACGGTGTTTTGAATCCAGTCACTGGGGTTGTCCCCAAAAACCGCCTGAGAATAGCTTGCCTGAAAGTCTGTCTGAAACTCCGCCGCTGTAAGGGACACCGTACTGTGGTAATTGGGCACCTCCGCCCCCTCCGGACTCTCCACCGAGGACAGATAAGGAACCTCCGTCCCCCAAACCGCAACCGCATCGGCGGTACTGCCGGCGGCAGAGGAAAAAAACAGCGCATTGATCAGCTGCCCGTTATAGGTGACGACTTGTCCATCTGTCGCGGCGACAGCGGCGGCAATCTTCTCCGTGTTGGCCTCCGCCTGATCCCCCCAGTTGGCCGCGGCATCCTCTTTGGAGATATAGGCCTGGCAGCAGCTGCTGTCGGTGCAGACATCCGCATTGTCGTGGTTGCTCCCGTTGACCTTTTTGTTCAGCGTATAGGTACGCGCCGTGGCCGCCTGCGCCTTTAGCGCCTCCTCCTCAAAGGAAGCGGGCATCTCCGCTGCGACCACTCCCCACAAATATTGATCCAGCGGTATGGCGCTCACCGTCCCATCCTTCATTAGCACCTGAATGGTCGCCTCGCTGTCAAGCGTCGTTGTCTGCTCCGCCGCCTGAGGTGTCGCCGGAAGCACCTCCACCTGACTTTGCAGCTCCTCCCCGCCGCTGTACAGCGGCTCATCGTGAATCAGCAGCACCGGCAATAAAAATGATATGCCCAGCAGCAATAGCCCCATCCCGGCAGTCCAGCGCATTTGTGTTCCTCCTTTTGCAAGTTTTACAAAAATGTCTTTCATTCCAGTAACAACTTTTCCATTCTCGGCCATTCTTAAGATTGACTTTAATCACCGCCTGGTGTAAAATATATCAATATAATGCCGCCGTGATATTCAAGAATCGTCCCTCAGCCCCGCCGTGCTCGTCCGAAATCGGCAAACATATTCTGAGAAAATGACACAAGGAGGCGTCAGGCATGCAGAATTATTCTCCAGTCGCGTTTGAATCCCAAGTCCCCCCCCTGTCCAGCAACAGCTTTATAGAAGGTCTATGCGAACGTTTTACAAAATATAACCATATTGATCCCTCTTACTATACAAGCTGGGACGTGAAGCGGGGACTGCGGAATGCCGATGGCACCGGTGTCATGGCCGGAGTGACCAATATAGGAAACGTGCAGGGCTATTATCTTCAGGACGGTGAAAGAATTCCCATCGACGGAAAGCTCATCTATCGGGGAATTGATGTATACGATCTGATTCACGGTTTTATGTCGGAGGGTCGGTTTGGCTTTGAGGAGACTGCCTATCTCCTTCTGTTCGGTGTGCTTCCCACCCGTTCGGAGCTTGCGGAATTTGAAGAAATTCTCTCAAATTACCGTGAGCTGCCCAGAGATTTTACCGAAGACATGATTTTAAAGGCTCCCAGCAACAATGTGATGAACAAACTGGCTCGTTCCGTCCTCGCCCTCTATTCCTATGATCCCGATCCCGAAAATACCTCTCTGCCATCTGAAATGCGTCAGGCGCTCCAGCTGATCGCCCGCTGCCCGGTGATTGTGGCTCATGCCTTTTCCACCAAGCGGCATTATTATGACAATGAGAGCCTGTATATCCACCGCCCGCAGCCCGGTTTGTCCGTGGCGGAAAACTTTCTCTACTCCGTCCGTCATGACAACCGTTACACGCTGGAGGAAGCCCGTCTGCTCGACCTTTGCCTTGTGCTCCATATGGAGCACGGCGGTGGAAACAACTCCGCCTTTACCTGCCGTGTGCTCTCCTCTTCGGGTACCGATATCTATTCCGCCATTTCTGCCGCGGTAGGCTCCCTGAAGGGTCCCCGCCACGGCGGTGCCAACCGCAAGGTTATGGAAATGTTCGAATGTATTGAGTCGGGTGTTTCCGACTGGACCAATGACGATGAAATCCACCGTTATTTGACTCGGATTCTCCGCAAGGAGGCTGGAGACGGCTCCGGACTGATTTACGGCATGGGACATGCCATTTATACCAAGTCCGATCCCCGCGCCGTGCTGCTCAAGCAGTTTGCCCGGGATGTGGCTGCTCAAAAAGACATGCTCCGTGAATTTGAGCTGTTTGAGGCGGTGGAACGCCTCACCCCGGAGGTGTTCGCCGCGGAGACGGGCAATACCAAGACCATGTGCGCCAATGTGGATATGTATTCGGGACTGGTCTATAAAATGATGGGTATTCCCCCCGATCTCTTTACCCCTCTGTTTGCCATCGCCCGCATGGTTGGCTGGTGTGCCCACCGCATTGAGGAAATCTACAACCCCGGAAACCGCATCATTCGCCCGGCCTACAAAGCGGTCGCGCCCCGCCGTCCCTTTATCCCCATCTCGGAGCGCGGCGAATAATTCATTCTACACAAAAACACAGGACTGAATCGCAACGGATTCAGTCCTGTGTTTTTCACTTTTTCTTTCATAAAATTAAATATTGACTTTAATATTGTGAAAGCGTATCATAATTTCAGGAAGGGAGGTGGCTGCATGTCCATTGATGTTGTCCCCGAATGGATGTCCGAGCTCGACAGCGAGGACGTATCTTTTATCAAAAAATTCATTCTGGCCTCCGGCTCTCTCAAGGAAATCGCGGCACAGTACGGCGTGACCTATCCCACCGTGAGACTTCGGCTGGACCGACTCATTCAAAAAATTCAAATTAACGATACCACCGCGTCGGAACCCTATGTCGCGCTGATCAAACGGCTGGCTGTGAATGAGAAGCTTGATTTTGATACGGCAAAAATTCTGATTCAGGAGTACCGTAAGCAAACGAAAGGAGATCCACTATGAGTATACTTCCCACTGTACTGATTTTACTGCTGCTGCTTGGAGGCATTATTGCGCTGCAAATTTTCCTCTCCAGCAAATCCCGCCGATGGCCCGGACTGATCCTGCCCGGCTTGTCGCTATTCAATTCACTTTTGATCAGCTTCAGCTTAGTATCTTACAATGCCTTGTTTTCCGGCACAGTGCATCTTTCAGCAGCCCTCGGAAGCTGTGTGATCCCCTTTTTGCTAATGAATATTCCTACTTTAATTCTTGTGGCAATCTTCTTCGCCTGCCGGGAAAACTGCAAGAAAAAGCGCGAGTTTGAAAAAATGAGTGTTCAGGATCTAGAGTAATAATCTATCTTGCAAGGAGCATCATAAGCTATGGTTGAACATATTAACCGATTTCAGTTTTTACTTACCCTTTTAAACCTGATCATATTGATTGCCATATTAATTGTCATACCAGTGCTACTGTTTTTACTAATCCGGCACTTAATCCGCGCCAATGACCGAAATAAAAATCAAAAATCGAAACAACAGCAAGAATTGGAGCAAATGAATCTTGATGATTTAGAGTAAATCAGCAGGATTCCACTTTCTCCTTTAAAAATGCGATGTACTCATTCCCCCAAATTTCCAACGCATCCAAAACAGGAAAAAATGCTCTTCCCAGCCCGTTGAGGGAATACTCCACTTTGGGGGGAATCTGCTGGTAGACCGTTCTGGTGATCAGTCCGTTTTCCTCCATCATCCGAAGCTGCTTGGTCAGTGTCGTCTGCGTCAGATCGGGGAGTGCTCTTTGCAGTTCATTAAACCGCATGGTGTTCACACTCAAATGATGCAAAATCAGCAGTGTCCACTTCCCCGTCAGCAGCTTCTGCGCCGTCACAAATGGGCAGAGCCCGAATAAATCCCGTTCCATCGTACCTCCATAGTATCTTTTGCAGTACTAACCACATCAAAAGATTGTACTTGATTTTAATATTGTATATGGTACGATAGTATCATTAATCACAATTAAAATCAATCCCTGAATAATGGAGGAATCAGTATGAAGGAAGTATACGATTATTTGAAAAAAGTTGGTGTCTATTATTTGGCCACCACAGAAGGAGATCAGCCCCGGGTTCGCCCCTTCGGCACCATTGACCTGTTTGAAGACAAGCTTTACATTCAAACCGGAAAGATTAAGCCGGTCTCGAAGCAGATGGTGGCAAACCCCAAAATTGAGATTGCCGCTATGGGCGGCGGCGCGTGGATCCGCATCGAAGCCACCGCGGTGGAGGATGCCCGTGTCGAGGCACAGCAGCACATGCTGGACGCTTATCCTCAGCTTCAGGACAGATATAAGGCCGGCGACGGCAACACCCAAATATTTTATCTGAAGGACGCTACCGCAACGATTTTCCCTCTTGGCCCCAACGCGGAGCCTAAAGTTATCAAATTTTAATATAGTCTGATACCGGAGTTCCTCGGTTCTCCGGCTACAGTCATGAATATGACGTATCCGGCAGTGCAATGTACTGCCGGATAACGTCATATTTTTCATGCTGCGGCACGTCTTGAACTCCGCTAACAGCCGCCGCCGTTTCCTGATCAAAACAGCTTAGGGTAGACGGACAGGCCATGCTCGACACAGTACAGATAAAACGTTCCGCCTGACAGCCGCGGCATGTGAAAGGATGGGCTTTGCTCCGGGTACAGACGCCGCAGAAACACCGTGTCGCTTTTGACATAGGCGGCAAAAACAATAAAATGCTTTTTCGTCATAGGATGATCCAATGTGATATAGCAATCGTCATCCAATTCCTCAACCGCAATTTTGATGTGCTCCGCCGGGTCCGACGTGCTCAGCCGCTCCAGCTTTCTGCCACAGCACACGATAGACGCGCCGCCCGTGCTGACCAGAATATTGCCGCAGGAAGAACAGACATAAAAACGAATTTTCGCAATGTTCCCGCTGTCCGGCTTGTTTAAGGCCATTTCTCCCTCCATCAGCTGTGCCATATCAACCCCCAATAACGAGGACAATTCCGGCCAATAGGTCAGGTCGGGACTGCCCATTCCGCACTCCCACTTAGAAACGGTTTTATGGGTAATCCC